>Ga0214542_1004585_pt1 | contig 27244 bp, 12 predicted proteins | sample CNSS1metaG_FD_160096 | JGI IMG/M metagenome (GOLD analysis project Ga0214542, IMG submission 160096) | Root nodule microbial communities from cowpea collected in UCLA plant growth center, Los Angeles, California, USA - CNSS1 | ecosystem: Host-associated > Plants > Roots > Nodule | place: USA...
TATATATATATATATATACACATGTCGACAAATGTCATTATTGTTACGCCGACCACTAGGTCGTGAGGCTTTCCCAGGCGATGTTCTCTATTTACATTCCCGTCTCTTAAAAAGAGCTGCTAAACGATCGGACCAGACAGGTGCAGGTAGCTTGACCGCCTTATCCGTTATTGAAACACAAGCGGGAGACGTATCGGCCTATATTCCAACCAATGTGATCTCCATTATTGATGGATAAATATGTTTGGAAACATAGCTCTTTTATCGCGGAATTAGACCTGCTATTAACGTCGGTTTATCTGTCAGTCGCATCGGATCTGCCTCTCAGTTGAAAGCTATGAAACAAGTCTGCGGTAGTTTAAAACTTGAATTGGCACAATATCGCGAATACGTATATACATGTACGTATATATATATATACATGTACGTATATATATATATACATGTATGTATATATATATACATACATGTGTATATATATACGTACATGTATATATATATATACATGTACGTATATATATATATATATATATATTTATATATATATATATATATATATATATATATATATATATATATTTCTTTGAATAATTTGCAGTGTTGTTCTAACATTATGTTTAATATTTTGGAAATTAAACATCTCTCTTTTCCTTAACCTTTTGCTACTTAACCAATTAATGTATGGAGAAAGAACAATGATTTATGCAATTTATGACCAATCCTAACAATAAAAAAAAAAAAAGTTTTATCTCATTAATATTTTTTTTCTTGAAAGCTTATCTCATTAAATTTTGGTAATTAGCTGAGGATATTTCAAAAGTAATTAACTCAACCCACAAAATTTACTGAAAATGAAATCTATATACAAGAACTAAGTAGATATTTACAAGAAAAAGAATTCCCATGAGTCAAACAATGCACAATCAATTTTATTTTCTTTCAAATTGGTTCGTTTCAAGAATTTAATTTCATCGATAATCAAAGGAGGCAATTCAATACTCATTCATCTAATTCACAATTCATGAATACCAGACAATTCTTAGCAGAGTTTAATATAATAAAATCTCATAAAAACAGAGAAATCACACCCTGAAGTAACTGATCTCATGTTTTCTTTCTTTTTGGTGATGCATGCTACATCCAAACAAACAAGCAAGAAAGCTACACCTAGAATATTCTCTATTGGTTACTTTAGTTTTTTGTAACTAAAATCTGTAACAATGAAATAGTAAAAACATCATCTGTTTACTCTGATGATTTCTGACTCTGATCCTGGAAAAGTACTCGAGCCACTCCCAGAAGTCCAAGAACTGAAACTGAACATCTTAATTTCATCAAAAGTTGGGTAACCACTGCAAGGAAAAGCACATTCAGGTTTAGACCACATTGCAGCTGATTTTACTTTTCCAAGCAAACTCATCTCCATGTTTTCTTCATCAGTGTTGTCCATTTCCCCTTCCAACATTTTCACAACCTGCCTCATCGTTGGTCGAATACTAGGGTCAGAATCTGAACACAACAAACCCAAATGAAGCAATCTTTCAGCTTCCTCTGCGCTGTATCCCCATTTAGCCTTCAACCTTTCATCAACAGCACTTTGCAATTGGCCTTGCACCATTAGAGACACCAACCAATCAGTAAGACCTGGTTTATGTTCTTCAATTGATCTTCGCCCGCAAATTACTTCCAGTACCAATATTCCAAAACCAAACACATCAGACATAGTTGACACTGTTCCTGTTCGAATCACTTCAGGAGCAATGTATCCTATTGTCCCAATTACTCTTGTCGTGCTTGCAACTTGTCCATGATGATCATGCATACGAGCCAATCCAAAATCCCCCAGCCTTGCATTCATGTCCTTGTCAAGAAGAACATTGCATGCTTTAATGTCACCATGCAAGACCTTAACTTCCCAACCTTCATGCAGGTACAGAATCCCTGTGGCTACGTTTTTCAGAACTTGAATCCTCTCTTCCCATGTCAGCACCATTCTCTCTTCACACTCAAATATCCTTTTGTCTAAACTTCCCTTGCTCATGAAGTCATAAACTAGAATCAAGTTTCCCCTTTCCTTTTTGCACCAACCTCTCAATCCTACTAAATTTTTGTGCTTCATTCTGCCCAGAATTGAAACCTCAGCCAAAAACTCTCTCATCCCTTCTTCCCTTTCTTGAGGGATTCTCTTCACTGCAACTTCTGCTCCATGCAAAACCCCTTTATACACCTTCCCGTTCCCTCCAACAGCAACCACATTCTCTTCAGAAAACCCTCTTGTTGCTGCATAAATATCATGGAAACCAATCCTATGAGGCCAATACTCCAGTTCCCAGTCCTCAACTTTTTCTAGTGTCTTGCCTCTGCGCAGGATGAAAAAAACTACAAAACCACAGCCAGTGATTAACACACACAAAATAATGGTCACACCTGCAGCCAAAACTCGCCTATCAGAAAACCACCTTTTATGATGTACAAATGAAGGCAAATTTTCTGTCACCAAAGCATCACCTATTGAAAAATTTGAATTACTAAAACTCCAAGCAAGAATCCTAGTACTGTCTACTATCTTCCCTGTTGCTGCAGTGAATCCAACGTATGTTTCATCCATAAGAACCCCTGAAAGGCTTACATTGCTACTGATAAGAGGCACTCTAGGCTTCTTTAGTCCTGCCCGAGTCATGGTAACGTTAAGTTGAGAGTGCATAAATTCAATCCATACCTGATAGTTCTGTCCATTGTTTAGCTCCAACACCTTAAACTTTTTGTCACCTTTTCCTCCCCAATAACCAGCTTCATGTGAAGTTAAAGAGCGAAGCGAGTTTATGTCAACACCGACATGATTATCACTAATATCATGGAACTCTTCTGGATTTTGGACTATATCAAACTCAACTCCAAAAACATGGTTCTGAGGATTGCCTTCGTTGCTACGATTGAAAAGACCGATATACTCTGCTGAAGTGGTACCATTTACACCTCTTGATGATGTGAATAGGAAGACAAAGCCATGGCCAGTGAAAAAGTTTTTGATGGGAGCAATTGAGAAAATGAAGGAGGTTGCAAAGGGGAGTAAAGTGGGGGAGTTGGCTTTTTTGGTAGGTATTTTGTGAGGGTAAAAAGCACGGCCAATGGAAAAGAAACTCGAATTTGTGAGAGTCAGAATGGAGGTTTCTACAGAGGCATCTCCATATAAAATGATGTTTGTGGAGTTGAAGTTTGTGTTATAGACAAATTCGGTGGTGGAAACTGAACACAAAGTGGTTGCAGTGTGAAGAAGAATGACAAGGAGCTTCAATGGAGACATTGGCAAGGGACTGAAAATGGAAGGAAAACTTTGCCCAATTGAACTTGGCTGCTGCATATATATCTGAATCTTTGGCTCTGCAACTGCTTAACCCTTCAAAAGCAAGAGGTAACGGCCAACGCAGGTTATTGTTATTTATTGTCAATTCACACACACATGTCATAGAAATTTTGCATTTATTTCGTCGGAGATGGACCATTAAGGTGATCAAGACGTGTCTGGTTGAAAAATATCTTGCAAGTTTTTTATAAGAAAGTGAATATTTATTGAAGGTTTGTTGAAGCATTGTTATAATATTTTTTATTTTCAACTAATTTTAAATTAAATTCGTGGTAGATACCATCATTATCTCAGCAATACAACAAATAATCACCAATCCCAAACCAGTCTTAGTCTTAGATTTTTGTCCTACACGCATGAGATACCTGGGTATGCTTGGTCTTACATATTTGTCCTGCATACACGAGATACTTGGGTGTGCTTGGTCTTAGAAAATAAAGAGGAAAAAAAGTATGGTTAAAAAAGAAGGAAATTGATTTTTCTTGGGAAATAGGTTCCATTCATTAATCATTTCTTGGGAAATAGATCGTAATTATTTGCTACACACGAGTATCTTCAAAATTTTGTTAATCATGTGTTTCTGTCGTTCAAAAAAAAAAAACACAGTAACATAAAAGTTGCCAAAAGTCATCGTATGCTGTAATCATGTAGAGATGTGCTGGAATGAAATGAAATAACTAATATTTGCAAGGACCACTGTTTCAGATGCAATAAATACTGAAAATGAGACACCACGTTTAAATTAAATTTTTTGTTTCATTCAAGATTTGTCAAAGAAAGAACGTTCAACATAAGTAGTATTCAAAGAACTAGAACACCAAAGAAAGAAATTTGAAAAAAAAAAAATTATGGTAGCAGAGGGAAAAAAAAACACCCCAACTTTATGCAAATCTTAGCTACATCAGTCGTTGAGACTTGAGATCACTATTTTAGCGAAACTCGGACATTTGGAGCAACAAGTGCTCGAACTTTACACATGTTTGTAACTTGATCACAGCAGCATTAGCTCTTTGCAAGTTCAATATTAACATAGTGGTTTAATCAATTGCAGGTCTCACCTTCCTTCTGAGACAAACTCTGACTGTGGCTGTGGGCTGGGACAAGAGACGCTTAAAGATGCTGTAGAATAAAACTTGGTCTGCAAAATTTCATCAAAGGTAGGATAATTTACATAGGAAGAACTTGTAGAACTTTTAGACCATGATGCTGCTGAGTTTATTTTTCCAAGCAGACCCAAATGGATGCACTCTTCATTGCACTCGGTGCATTTTATTCCCTCCAAAGTTTTCACCACTTGCCTCATTGTTGGCCTAGAAACAGGATCATCACCTACACATAACAAACCCAAATGAAGCATCCTCTCAGATTCCTCAGCATTATAGCCACTTTGACCCTTCAAACGCTCATCAATAGCACAATTCAACTCCCCTTTCTCTATAAGGGAAAACACCCAATCAACCAATGGTGGCTGATCTGCTATGATTGGTCTTCTCCCACACACCACTTCTAGAACCAATACTCCAAAGCTGAACACATCACACGCCGCCGTCGGTCGCCCAATTCGAACTAGTTCCGGTGCCATGTACCCCAGAGTCCCTATCACTCTTGTTGTGTCTGCCACATGTTCCTGGCGATGCAGCCTTGCAAGCCCAAAATCCCCCAATCTAGCATTCATGTCCTTGTCAAGTAGTACATTACAAGCTTTGATGTCCCTATGCAAGACCTCAACTTCCCAACCCTCATGCAGGTATAAAATCCCATCAGCTACATTTTGCAAAACTCTAACTCTTTCTTCCCAGCTCAGCAGCATTGCCTCTTCACACTCAAAGATCCTTTTGTCCAAGCTCTCATTCTCCATGTAATCATAAACCAGTATAAGTTTTCCTCCTTTTCTTTTGCTCCAACCTCTGAAACCCACCAAATTCCTGTGCTTCATTCTGCCAAGACTTGAAATCTCTGCCAGAAACTCTCTCATTCCATGCTGTGTCTCGTGATTGATGCTCTTCACCGCAACTACTACTCCCTTCAAAACTCCCTTGTATACTTTCCCACTCGTTCCAATCCCAATCACTTTCTCTTCAGAGAATCCACTTGTTGCATCACAGATCTCCTGATAGCTAATCCTGTGTGGCCAATACTCCAATTCCCAGTCTTCAAAATTTTCCTGCTTCTCTTCCTTTCTGGTTTTGAACAAACTACAGAAAAACACCAAAGCACAGAAACCCCCCATGAAAAATGCCCCGAAAGTTACACCTATGATGAAACCATTTGTTCTAAACAGCAACGTTTTTGGATGCACATACACGGGTAAATGCTTGGTGTTCAAAGCATCACCAATTGAAAAGTTGGTATTGCTAAAACTCCAAGCCAAGATTCTACAATAGTCCACCATTCTCCCTGTTGATCCAGAAAACCCCACATACATTTCATCCAACAAGACCCAAGAAAGGTTAATAGGTTTACTAATCAAAGGCCTGCGAGGCTTCTTTTTCCCTGCTGGTGCCATAGTAACATTAATCACCGAATCCTCAAACTCAATCCAAACCTGATAATTTCTACCATCAGCCAGTTTCAAATCCTCCCATTCCTCGCCCTCTCTCCCACCCCAGAACCCAGCAGGCTCAGAATACTCAGAAATCATCGAATTCAAGTCCACACCCACATGATTATCATTCTCCTCGTTGAACTCCTCGTTCCTAAAATCATCAAACTCAACCGCAAAAACATGGTTGGAGGAGTTACCTGAAGTGGAGCGGTTAAACAGACCCAAGTAGTTCCCCGAGAGTGCTCCATTTACGGCCATCACCGGGGTGAAAACAAAAGCAAAACCATGAGCAACAGGGAAGTTCTCACAAGGGGCAACAGAGAAGATGAAGGAAGTTGCAAAGGGAAGAACGGTGGAAGAGTTCGATGGCTTCGTTTTTATTTTGTGAGGGTAAAAGGCACGTCCTATGGAGAAGAAAGTTTTGTTTGTGAGCGTGAGAACTGAGTTCTGGATGGTGGCATTCCCATAGAGTTTCACGTTAGAGGAGTTGAAGTTTCTGTTGTAGACAAATTCATTTGCGGACACAGAACTCAAAACTTGAAGAACCAAATTAAGGACAAGAAAAAACAAAGTAGGAGAAGACATTGTGGGTGGCAACGAACAAGAGAACTGAAGATAAAGGGAAGAACGAAGAACAAATACGTCTAAGCCTAACTAATGATGCAGTTACACCGAACATTAACAATAGAAGAAGACCTTGTGTTTACTTTGGATGAAGTTTTAGATTTAGTTTCATTGATTCTTGAATTTAGCCGAACATTGGCATTGGTTGGTAGCTGGCGGCGAGACAACAATTCCTGGAAAGTTGAAAGAAACTTAGCAATGGAAAAAATCACAAAATTAAATAAATAAATAATTAAAATAAAATAAAATAAGTAGTGGACACTAGTGATGGTCAAGCATTTGCTAAAAATAAAAAAAGAGAGTGAGATTTAAGGAAGAAGAGATGGGTGAAATAGTTTATTTTTCCGACAAAGATCCAACCACACCGCCCTAAGAAGTCATGGATTTGAAGTGTAATGAGTGGGTTAGTTAAAGGGACTTCATTTTATTTATTTTTTTCTTTTAAAAAATGCACACTCATTTACCTCTTGGTTTGTGTTTGCCTATGGTCGAATTTTTAAATTATTGTTTAATATCTTAATCTCAACTTCTAATTAAAAAATCCAAATAATTTTAAAGTAATATAGATGGACGGTATCCAACTTCGATCTCCTGGTGAAATTTTTATATGAAAAATATAATTAGAAAGAGAGATTCCACTAAAAAAAGTATCTAGCTAACTTTTTTTATAAAAGCGTTTTTCAAAATAATATTTACATATTCACACTTAAGACTCAATGCATCTCATATAGAAGCATGCATCTTTTATATGCAAATGGACATGTTCATATATCAGTGATTAAATATTTAATGTAATTTACACGACCACTTATTTAAATATATATTGTCAATAAATATATTATATTTTTCTGTTTATTTTTTCTTCTCAACTTAACATACTGTGAATGATAATAAATTTTTATTAGGAAACATAGCTTCAACTCATACGTTTTCAACAACACGTGATTATTTAATAATTTGACGAATACTTTGTTTTTCTCTATGTCAACTTGGTAAATGATTAATTTGATTGATGAAAAAATTACATTTGTTCAATTACAAAAATAAGAATATCCAAGTTGAGTGGAAAGTTATTGGGGGAGTTAAAGTCGTATACGTTTCAAATTATTAGACAAACAGAAAGTATAATTGACATATTTATTCTATTAAATATTTATTGAATTTAATTAAAATACATTACAATATTAATATATTATTTTTAGAACAATTATATTTAAAATTTCTTTTATAATTAATAATATATTAATATTAAACTCATTTAGAATTAATAATGTAATTTTTTACACTAATAAAAACATACATTATACAAATAATACATTAAGAACAAACTCGTTTAGAATTTTTTTTTGCACTCATTATGTAATTTTAGAATAATATATTACGTGAATATTTAATAATTTAAAATATACTTATAAGCATTTTTAGAAGAAAAAAAATTCTTTATATAAACTAGCAAGTTTTACAATATAGAAAATGAAAGTAGTATATTTATAAACTAAAATTAATATTTTCATATCTAGGTTAAAAATTAAAACTTAAAAAAAATATTGGACAAAAATTTTATAAATTAGCTTATACATTAAACTATAAGCTCATTTTAGTTACGAAAAAAATCTACCTAATTTTTTGTTCTTTTTTTTTTTTAATGTTTTCAAAGAAATTTGTCCCAAATTATATCCTCAAATAGAATTTTGGCACAGGATTGAAGTCAATATACCTAAAACACGTTTTTTCTTTGGTATAGAAAAGGAACTATAGGTGGAAGAAGAAGAATTTTTTTTCTTTTTTGCCTGTTTTAGTTAAGTCATTCTTTAACTAAAAATTCAAACAGTACAACTATTTTTCTTCCTTGGAAAAAGAACTCACGTGTTTTTTAAATTATGCGAAAAGCCGTTATTAAATATTATATTTGAGAATTGATTTTTAAACCAATAATAATACTGCAAATATAAGAGTAAAAAAATGCTGCAAATATTAATATAGTAATAACTCTTCCGTCTTTATTTTATCTGAATATTAGTACGCATTATTAGAATTAAATATACTTTTAATTTATTTAAATATATAAATATTTGATTTTAGTCTTCTAAATGTGTAAAGAAAAAGAAAAAGAAAAAAGAGAGTCACGCGCATATACTAAATCCTAAATACAAAGAATTTGGTTTATGTTTAATTAAGGTAAGCACGTTTTAAGTGTGAGTTCATAAGCAAACATCATGATAAACTAAAGAAGCAAACATAAAAATATTTAATTAAATATGAAACGTAGCCATTTTAAGCATATAATAAAAACCATTAGGTTAGCAGTGAGGAAAATACAATTTAAATTATAAAATATATCTTATGGTTTGGCTTATTTCATATGATGAGATAAGCTTGGAAGAAACCCTAAAAGCCATGCCTAATAACTTGTATGAATATTGAATATGTAGCTTCGAAGAAAGGTGTTTGGCACCTCTGTCTCTCACTCTTTAGGCTGAATTATCTGAATGTGACAGAAACAAATCATTGATTTGAGATTTGAAATATAATAAAGGAACAAGATTGTAAGAATATTTTTATTTTGAATTTCGCGAAAACTGATTATTGCACTACATGTGGGAATCACATTTTTCTTTGTTATTTTTGTAAAGTTTTTTTGTTGTTTTCTTTTCTTTGAACCGTGGATTCATAATTCTTTCCTTCTACACAATTATTGTGGCAAGTATGCATTTTCCCCTCACCTTCTTTTCGAAAGTAGACGTCACACACAATTTTTTTCTTTTTTTTTCTTTTTTGCTTTTCAGATAAAAAGAAACAAAATCTTTAACCTAGTTGACGAAAATGGCACCATCAAGGTTGACCAGAGTTCCAAAAACAGAATGTTTGGGTCTTTGCTCTGAAACACAATCCAACCGAAAAAGGTAACACCACAAAAATTGCCCCCTATTCATGAATTTCAAATCAACGGATTTTTGTCAAATTTGTAGTGTAAACAAAGTGCGTGAAATTTTAGCTTTAAAAAGAATTTCATTTTGTATTGAATTACTTTTTTATTCTTTCAATTTATTATTCTCACATCTGATTACTTTATTTCAGACAAAAATAAATTCTACTTTTAAATGTACAGTATTTTTTTTATTTACCTCGTTTAATTAATTCTCCTAATAGCTTCAATAACATAGTGTAAATCAACTGATACATAATTATTCTAATTTGACCATATTTTTTAAATTCAATCCTAGAGATACAATGGTGTTATATATATATATATATATATATATATATATATATATATATATATATATATATATATATATATTTTGGTGTTATTCTATTAAACAAAGGATTTTTTTAGAATGAAATAAATGGACAAAAAGTAGAATTAGCCATCAAAATATAGTTATTAATGATCAAGAGATTGAATTTGTCTGGTTAAGCGCCGTTAGGCAAAAACAAATCTCCAAATTAATTAGACATGAATATGAGTAATATCCATTTTTTTAAATCGTGTAGGGAGGAGATTAGGGATGTCAGCATGACAAGTAGGGTACAGGTAATAGAGCCTCCATACCCTACTCGCTGAATAAATATCCGTCATGTACTTGTATCTATATCCGTGGAAGTATCCACGGTTATCTGTGGATATTTACAAAAGAAAATTTTAATTCTTTAAAAAAATATTTTAATCATAAATACAAATAAAAATACAATCCATAATATTTATAAATTTCAAACAAAGTGCAAATAACTCATTAAAATAGTGTTGAATGATAACTTACAAAGAAATTGAGATTTTTTTAAAACCAATTGATAAAAAATAACTCATTCAATTTCAATGTGTTAATGTTTTAATCATATTTTTTTTAATTTAAATTAAAATATAATGAGTACGAATATCCACGGGTATGGATACCGTGATACCCGTACCCGCTCCGTTAACATGAGGGTATACAAAATACTCATACCCGTTACTCGTTGGTATCTATTTACAATACTCATTTCCTACCTATTGCGGGTTTTATCTGCGAATACCCGCGTGTACAAATTTTTTTTGACATCCCTGGAGGAGATATACAATGGTTCATGCACTCATCCCTCCTTTAAATTACTAAAGCCTATCTATTTTATTTAGATGACATAATATGTTAATGTTTATTTAGTTCTTAATTTTGTATCTTATTTCTAAGATTCACATTTGATCATTTTTACTTTTCTATAATTATTTGACTTCTATTTAGTAGTTATTTAAATAATTATAAATTTATTTTCTTTATATTTGATATTGGAGAAAAAAAATATGTATCATTTTATCATTGAATACTTAATAATATCATATTTTTTATTTTATGCAAACATTTTATTTAATTAATACTTAGAATATTAAATGGACAAATAATGTTTGTCTAAAGAGGGACTCGTCTGAGCTCGTCACCAAGACTAACATTTGACTTTGATAGATCTTTCGAGACAAAATTCACCCACAACACCAATGAAATATAAGTCAAATTCACACATAAAGTATGGATATCACTTTAATTCTAAAACCTTAAAATAATAAATCTATGACTATTCTTTTATATGTTGTTGATTTTTCACCTATTTAATATGAAATTTAAACTTACATGTAGATTTCCGACTTGAATAATGTGTGTTTCCATTCCCTTAATGAAATGATGATGAAACAAGAAGTTATATCCATTACCTATAAAAATAGAAATGTAAATAAATTTTTACTTCGAGATGGTAAACTCATGGTGCTCCCATTGCGATCTCTATATGCACACTTCTAAACACAAATTTTTATCTTAAAATTCTTAATATTGCTAATCATTTTTAAAATTGATTAATTTATATTAAGTAAATTCTGGAATAACAACTGTTTCAACACCATTTTTTTTTTCTATTTGTCATTATTTGAAATTTCACTTAAAGTATACTTGAAAGGATACATATAGTCTTACGTTATTATTGGTATGTTTTACTTATTTATATATTGAGTGGGTTTGTTCTACCTTAACTTTCTCATTTGCCTTCATAACCTTTTTCGTATTTAGGTCCAACCATAAGAACATTTAAGTATGATAAGCGTGTGACATGATCCATTTTAAAAAAGACAACAATGAGGTAACTTAATTTCTACCCTTAAATATAATATAAAATAAACATGTGGCTATTATTCAACCCCTCCAACTTACTTAGATGGTTGCATTGCACTCATACTTTTAGTTAATTATAAACCAACTCTTCTTAAAAAAGGAGTCTCAGACGTTGAAGTTTGCAAAAAAAAGTAGCACCAGGATCATCAAAAGCCTCAAAAGTCATTCAGCCCACATTCACAATTTTTGAGTCCAAACTAAAATGAACCAAACCTAAGGCCCAAATAAAATTTAGTAATATAAACATACAATACAAAATTTTTAACGAAAGCACCAGTGGTCTAGTGGTAGAATAGTACCCTGCCACGGTACAGACCCGGGTTCGATTCCCGGCTGGTGCATTTTTTCTTTTTATACCTATTTTGAAGCTGAAACATGTTTTTTTTTTTTTTTGTAAGGGTTTGATTAGAGAAAGCTGGTGTTCGATCCACGTTCACGCAGTTTCTTTTTCATTTTTTTCTTACCCCTATTTTGAAGCTGAGACATGTTTATGCCTTTCTTTTTTAAATACGGAGAATATTCATTTGATAAATTAGGGTTTGATTAGAGAAAGCTGGAATCAAATAAATGGTTTATACAAAACTAAAATAGTAGGGGTATATCCCGATACTGATCCTGTCATCACAATTTTCATTATTTTGTATACTTTTAAGGTTCCAATAGGTTTGGCCTTGTATGATAATTAATGGTTCATATATTGCCAATATATCTCAGTGGAAAATGTGACGTAAACATTATTACGATGAAGCATTATCATGCATAAATAAAGTGACCTTATGTGGATGTAGCGTCATCAGATTCAATTATTATAACTTTGCATTCCGTATTTTAAAAGCAAATTGATTTGCATAGGATTATCTTAGTTGAAGATAAAAATGTTAGTGTGCGCATGAGAAAAGTTTTACTTTTTAAACTATTATAAATGTTATATTTTCTTACTAATTTTGTTAAAAGTTCATCATTGGGAATAATGAAAATGTTAAAAATTTAACTATGAAATAAAATTGACATGTGAGATGAAAATCGTATTTCACCTAAATAGTATAATTTAACTTTAGTTTTACTTGACATGAGACATTTTAAAAAATTCAAATTTTTTAAAATTATAATAGCTTCTTAAACACTATAAAAAAAACGTTTAAATAATAGTGATAAAAATTTGTTAGTCATTACAATAATCAATTTAGATATCAATTACAAAATAAAAAATTATTGGTTACTAAAATAGTCAATATTGTAAATATAAAGTTATAATTGATCACTAGATTGGTTACTAATTAAGTAGAAACTGATGGGATGATAAAAATAACACGTCTTGAAAAATCTCACATTGTCTAGGATAAACTATGGAATGAATGTTAATGACTATATAATGAGTTTTAAGTCCATGATGTTCTTTGCCCAAAGATACTTTGAGCTAATGTTTGACTTTTCTTATACTCTTGTAGTAGGGTGTTGTGAAGTGTAATTAAATATTTGCTTTGGAGAGTGTGTGTATACTTGGGGTTAAAGGGTTGAGAGTGTTTTTGTGTGTTGTAAAACTTTGCACGCGGTGATTTTCTAGTTGTCTTTGGACAACGACCGTAGTTTTTTCTTTGTATTTGGAGTTTCATGTTATATTATTGTGTTCCTTATTTTTATCTTATATATTTGTTGTATTGTATCTATTAATAGGGTAATTCTCGAAGGTAAAGACAATAATGTCTTTAATTGATTATGCGTTTTTCCTAACAAGTGCTATCAAGAGTTATGGTTCGGTAAATTTTTTTTTTTTAGTATGCTCTTTGGTTGCAGCTTAGTCTGATCTTCCACATTAGAAAAGATTAATTACTTATTGTTAAAGAATCATCATTGTTTGTTGAAGTTTTAATGAGAAATTTGATGGAAGGATCATTGTCAACGTCGTGCTGGCGTGGTGAATCTACAACTGGGTTCGTGAAGTGCAAGGATGGTGAGTCATTGATTTGTTGTGGAGTTCGTGTTTCGTGTCGAGTGTGCTCCTGGATCTGTAGGGGATGCCGTTGTTGGTACTTGTGTGGTCTAGTGAGTGATGCACAATGAAGATCTTATTTGTGTGAGTCGCAGTTTGCGGTATGTGCATGGAGGTCTTATTTATGTGAGTCGTAGTTTGCGGCATGTGCATGGAGGAAGTGCTCTGTGGTTTACAGATCTTGTTCGTGTGGTGTAGCTTAGGGATTTGGGTTGTTGTGTGTGATGGATTGCAGCATTTGGTAACGTTAGATCTGTGTGGAAACGATGGAGCTCTCGAGATCTCTAGTGGCGACCTTTTGCAAGGATTGCACAATGCTTTATTGACAATGGGTGTTGTGGCGATACGATGGCGACGTGGTTTCTGGCGAAGGGTGTTGATTTGGTTGTTGCGGTGACTGCATGGAGGGCTGATGGTGGTTGTGCGATGCAAAATGTTCACTATGTTGCAGATCTACTTGAGGAAGAAGAAGATTATGTGACAACTTCTGGTTGGTCATATTTGATACCGGAGGATTGTGACATGTGGTATCTATTGGTTGGTCATATTTGAAATTGGAGGATTGTGTTAGAAGTGAGCTTTAAGCCTAACTCAACCCACAAAACCGGCTTGTAAGGTCAGGTTTGCGCCTCATTTATATATTGTGAATTAGCCATATCTCTAGTTGATGTGAAACTTCTAACACACCTCCTCACGCCGAGGTATATACATCTCGTGTGTGGGACTATAAATGAATGAGTGGTTCATTAGTAGCCCTATATCGGGTGGAACAGAATGTCCAAAAAAACTTATTAGGATGAGCTCTAACTTGGCTTTGATACCATGTTAGAAGTGGGCTTTAAGCCTAACTCAATTCCACAAATCTGACTTGTAAGGTGAGGTTTACTCCCCATTTATATATTGTGAATTAGTCTTATCTCTAGTCGATGTAGGACTTCCAACAGATTGTGACACGTGGTAATTCTTGGTTGGGTAGACTGTGATTGCTTAGATGAATTTTTCTTGCGATAATTTTATACATGGGTATTGGCTAATATTGATGCAAGGTGCGTGAGATTTATGCATGGCCATTGATTAGCATTGCATCATGGTGTATGATGTTTATGAACAAGCATTGACTAATATTGATGCAAGGTGTGTGGTGATTATATACGGACATTGGTTAGCATTGATGCATGATGCATGGAAGTTCTTCGAATGGTTTAATTCCAAGTGAAAATTCTTGGGATGGTTTAATTTCAAGTGAAAAATACTTGGGATAATTTAATTCCAAGAGAAAATGTTTGGGACGGTTTAACTCCAAGTGAAAATTCTTGGGATGGTTTAATTTTAAGTGGAAATACTTTGGATGATTTCATTCCAAGAGAAAATTCTTGTGATGGTTTAATTCAAAGTGGAAATTCTTAGGATGACTTAAATCCAAGTGAAAATTCTAGGTAATTCCAAGTGAAATCTTTATGGTGGAGTATGATTGCTGGTATAGGCAATGCAGATGTGTTTATTTTAACCAAGGTGAAGAATGTTGGGGAGATGAAAATAATACATCTTGAAAGTCTCACATAGCCTAAGATAAGCTAGGGAGTGGGTGTTAATGACTATATAATAGGCTCTAAGTCCATGATGTTCATTGTCCTAAGTCAAAGACACTTTGAGCTAGTGTTTGACTTTTCTTATATTCTTGTAGTAGGGTGTTATGATGTGTAGTTAAATTCTTACTCGGGATGTGTTTATTTTAACCAAGGTGAAGAATGTTGGACAGATGAAAATAATACATCTTGAAAGTCTCACATCGCTAAGATAAACTAAGGAGTGGGTGTTAGTGACTATATAATAGGCTCTAACTCCATGATGTTCATTGTCCCAAGTCAAAGACACTTTGAGCTAGTGTTTGACTTTTCTTATATTCTTGTAGTAGGGTGTTGTGATGTGTAGTTAAATTCTTACTCGGGAGAGTGTGGGTATACTTGGGATTAAAGGGTTCAAAGTGTTTTTTGTGTGTTGTAAAAATTTGTACATAGTGGTTATTCTCTAGTTATCTTTGGACAACAACCACGATTTTTTTTTTCATATTTGAACTTTCTACGTTATATTCTTGTGTTCCTTATTTTTATCCTATTTCTCAATTAATATGGTGATTCTCGAAGATAAATACGATAATATTCTTAATTGACGTTGCATTTTTTCCAACATAAATTAATTCTTTTGGTAACTAATGTTTAGTGACCAGTTTTTTTGGTAGGAAAAACTTTGGTAGTTAAATCTTGAAACCAATTTAGAAACAATTACAACTTTTTATTCATAGTAGAGATTATTTTAGTAACTAATATATATATTTTTTTTGTAAATTGGTATCTAATTTACTATTTAAAAAACGCATATTTCCTCCCAACTTTTTATTTTGAAAATTGTTTTTTAGGAAAAACATGCAAAATTTGTTATGAATAATGGTTTGCAAGAATTTGCTATCAATTTTTTTCCAATATATTTTTCACAAAATGTTTTTTGCAAAAAAATTACAGGATATACTTACAAATTTTATAATTTTTTAAGAAATAATTATCTATAAAGGAATTATCTAACAATTAAAATTTATAGAAAAAATAATAATTTTTTTTATAAAATATTATAATTGGTTGAATGTATAGATATATTTGTTCTTTCAATTCTGATTTGAATTATATAGTTATTCTTGAAATTGTGGGAGAATCACAATCTTATTGTGAGTAAAAAGTTAAGTTGTTGGCAGAAATTTATTAATTCAAATACTTTTTTTAATTGACACTATTTTTTCAAATCTTCTTTACATAATCAATTTATATTTTCTAATATAATTCATCCACACTTACCATAATTTATAAACTATTAAAAGTAAAATTTTAAAAAATTCATTGTCATGCACGGGTTTTAGTGCCTGTAATATTGAAATATTTATAATTAAAATTCAACCCCATATATATATATATATATATATATAGATATATATATATATATATATATATATATATATATATATGTATATATATAATTGCATACTTTTAATAAATTTTTTAAATAATATTTTTTACAACTGTTATAATTATTCTAATTTAGTTATTCACTATTTAAATGAAATTTATACATACTTTTAATAAAAATAATGCAAGGACATTTATGTCATTTTTTACACATTTTGTTGTTGTTAATTACATCAATCATATTTAATATAATTTTCATCTTTGTTTCTGTTTAAATATACTCTTTCTCTTAATTTAAAGAATCCTAAGCTTGACCTATTTTCTGTTATTTTCTTCTGTCTTACCTTACTCGAATTCAGATAAAGCTAATTAAGTTAGTACATTTTATCTTATTTCTAAGGACATAGTTAACATCTCATATTGTGCTCAAATTCTAAAACCTATTTTATTAATTTTGATTTAATTTATGTTTTATTTTGGAAATATCTTAGTTCAATATAGTATTTTTATTTACAAGTGTTATTATAAGATATGAAAGAAAACGACTTGTGAGTACATCCTTTTCCTGTTTCTATAGGTTTTTGTTATACATTTTCAACAGTTTTTTTGTATTCGTTTAATATACGCAATGATGATTTCTCAACTATCACTAATTTTATAATTTTCTAAACGATTTACTGCTATTTAGACATCATTAGATTGGTCAATTTATTAAAGTAACTATTTATTACTTTCTAATGTAAATAATTGTAGTGTGGACAATGAAATCCAGATCTTTATCCTTTTCTATGATTGTTTTTCGAGATTAAATAACTATGTTACGTGAATTCTAAAAATAAATAAATAATAAAAAGTAGTAGTGATTTTTAAAAGATGGTACTTTATTATTTTATTGTTTAAAATATTATATTATAAATATAATTTTTATTAATTGAGTTTTATTTTATAAAAAATATAATTTCTCTATTTTTTTTTAAAAAAAATTCGTTTTTCTTCTATCTTTGATCTCATCTTTCATTTGTTTGAAGATCAAATTATGTAAAAAAAATTCTCATAAGATCAAAATTTAAAATAGAATAAATTCACTTTTTGATATTTTTTAGTTATACTTTTTCAAGTTAAATGTTGTTTAATGCATGTGATTTAAAATAGATCAAGGTGAATTTATAATTTATCTTCTAATGTATGGTTCATTTGATTTATTATTGTTTAAATATGAGAATTCCACCAATGAATTATTAATAACTTATAACTCTCAAAGTTATAGATCAGTTTTTCATAGTAGCTTTTTGCTTCAAAATACATTGTAGTTATTTGTTGTTATCCATAAAGGTTTATATTCTTGGATTTCACAAATACAACGTAGAATTTGTGAAGTTGGTGGAGCCTGGCAATTTGTATTTGTCTCCTTAACAGGAAACTTTGGATGAATGGTTTACTTTTCCCAACAAAGTACTGCTTTATTCCAACCTACTTTGCACTTTAACTGTTCTTTTAATCTTTGCTTTCATAATAAAACAAACACAACCTTATCTCTAAATCCCCAACAGGTTTTTCACCAAACACAGTACAAATTTCTGGATTTTGTGTCTTGTACATTCCAGAAAATGGAGATGGGTAATATTATGTTATATATATGAACATGATTGGAATCTTTGACTATGCTTCATTTGATTAGATTTTGAGGGTGTGTTTGGATTAAGAGATGTAAAAATACGTTTTTTTTTTCTTTTAATTTCATGTCAAAAGCACTGAAAAGGTCAATTTAAAAAAAAAATGAATAAGAGATAATGTATAAAATTTCATTTATTCTATTTGAAAAAAAGATAAATAAATAAGTTCATTGAAGAAAATTACCACTTTTATCTTTCACCAAGTCATTTCTTATGTTTAGATTAGGAGCTGTGAAATATTCAAGAGGTAGGTGGTGATGATATAAATCTTTTAAAATATACTTCTCTTTTTAATTTTAACTATTATTAATAAGGTTAAATATGATTTTGGTCCCTTAACTTTCAGTACATTTTGGAATTAGTCCATTTTGAAACTTTGGACCAATTTAGTCATTTATCTTTCGAAATACGTGGATTTAATCATTTTAATCAAATTTTATTAGGTTTATTTGATGTTTCATACGCATTTCAAGATTATATTTGAGTTGTTTATTATGTTTGACACATTTTTGCTTTAATGTTAAGTCAAATACTATTATGAAATGTGCTTGAAATGTCAAATAAATTTAACAAAATTTGATTAAATAGACTAAATCCATGCATTTCGAAAGATGAAAAACTAAATTGGTCCAAAGTTTTAAAATAGACTAATTCCAAAATTCACTGAAAGTTAAGGGACTAAAAACATATTTAATCCATATTAATATAGTAATAATAACTAAGAATTCTTAGTATACTATTTCGTATACTGTATTTGTTTCAGTTTCCTTTTAGGTTTAGGGTTTATGTTACAGTATTCTTTGCTTCAGCCAATTTTATTTTTTTATTTATTATTACTAACCTCAGTCAATTGCAATGCATAACCCTTTGAGAAGGATAAGAGCTGGTTTTATTTTTTTCTTGTTTACACATTCACTTATCTTGTGGCATAAATTATTATTTATATTAGTGGATATCTGAATCAGACATATATATTAGTAAAAGAGAGCTCTCACGATCAACCTTAGAGTACTGCATACTAGCTTTTCAAATAGTCCAAATCCAGATATGGATCTTCTATACCACGTTTATCAAAGTGAAATAATTTTACCTTAACATAAGTTTTTTTTTTTCTTTTTTCTTTTCTATAGGCTATCTTGAGACTTATAATTAGGGAAGTTAAAAAAATCCATACTTGCGGGTATTCGCGGATAAAATCCGTAATGGGTAAGAAATAGATATTGAAAATGGATATCCACAGGTAACGGGTACAGATATTTTTTATACCCGCATGTTAAAGGGGTGTGTATGGGTGTCATAGTATCCGTATCGTGGATACCTGTACCCACAATATTATAATTTAAATTAAAAAAAAATGATTAAAACATTAATTCATTAATTTTGAATGGGTTATTTTTTATCAATTGATTTAAAAAAATCTCCATTTATTTGTAAATTTTCATTCAAAACTATTTAAATGAGTTATTTGCACTTTATTTGAAATTTATAAATGTTATGCATTGTAGTTTTATTTGAAATTATGATTAGAAGTTGTTGTTAAATATTTTTTTTTTGTAAATACTCGCGGGTACCCGTGAATATTCGGAAATATTAAAAAATATGCAGGTACTTACATAACGAATATTCGAACGGATATAGTATGGGTACGGGATGAAGTTTTGTCTAGTGGGTAGGGTACATGGGATCTGTATCCTACCCGCTCCGTTGACATTCTTACTTATAATGCTAAAACTATAATTAAAGTAAAATTAAAGTAAAAAAGTATGGAACTTTTTAAAATACCACCAAAAAACAGTAGTAATTAATACTACTTATCCATGTAATTATACTTAAACAATATACCAAGTTAAGATTGAGTGAAATTAATTTTAATTGCTTTTATAAACTCAACTTAATTATACGTCTTTCCTCGTAAAAAGGAAATTTAAAATATCTTTTCCTAAAAGAATATTTTATGAAAGGCTTTTTATATATTATTTTTATTAATTTTAAGATTTTTTTATGTTTTTTTCCGGGAGGAGTATATATGTTTTATATTTAATTCACTATATTGTAAATGGAATTTTTGAGATACTTTTCATTTACTTAGTAGCATTTATGATTTGATTGGAACATTTATGGACATTTTAGAAAATAATATAAATATGAGTTTTTTTATGATATAAATATTTTTAATTTGATTATTACTACAATAATTTCCATATAAATTTTTATTAATATGGAAATAAAATCATCGATTTATATTCAATTTTATTAATGAACTTTATCGATAGAGTTTATAATTTAAATTATTAACAAATATTTTTATAGGTAATGAATCTGTTAATAAAATTTGTCAATAAGATCTCTCGCTAATTTATAATTTGTATTACTAATAAATATTTTTGTCAGTAACTTATCCAACAATCAATTACGTCGGTAAATTTTGGCTTGACGATAAATTTTGCATATTAAGGGAGATGATTACGTTGGTAAATTTTGGCTTGACGATAAATTTTGCATATTAAGAGAGATGAGTGAGAAGAAGGAGTTGAAGAAAAGAATGAGAAGGAAGAGGAAGAGGCATTGAATGATGACAATGAATGTGGTAGTAATAATGGTAATGGTGGATGGGGGAGGAGGAAGAAGAAAAAAAGAAAGAAAAAGAAAAGGAAGAGAAGGAGGAAAGAAAAATAATCCTATCACGAATTTTATCAATATCCTGAATTTAATTATAATTATCAACAAATTTATTGATAAATTTGTAGTTGTCAATAATTACTAACAAATTTTAATATCCATCAATAAAATTTATGTAAATTTATAGTCATCAATAATTTATTGATAAATTCAAATTATTGATAAATTTTTGCTATTATGAACAAATTATATCTATCATTAATATACACAATTTTCTTATAGTGTATATAAATATTTTCTTACATCTTTAATTATCAGCATTTCAAGTATCACAAAGTATTAATTTTATAATAATTATTACATATTTATTTTTGGCAGTATAAAAATATTTATAAATTACACATATTAAATGATAAAAGGGCACTAGAATGTATTGATAATAAAAAATAAGTATATTTCATTATTTATTAATTATGAAACATGGATATAAGTGGATATCAGAAATTTTTCGTAAAATTAAACTAATTCTAACTTTATTTCCCAAACAATAATAGTTTGATTTTGTATAATAGTATTTTATTACTAAAAGATCAATTTAACTATTTACTTTTTAAAATCAGTTAGTTATATGTACTGGTCTAATAATAAGCATACAAAACAATATATAAGAAGCAAATTTTACTGTGTAATCGGTTTTATTTTTCTTCTAACTTTTGTCTATGTTTATAAATGAGTTGAGACACCTCTTATTAATATAACATTTTCTTGCTAATAAAGAAAAAAAAAAGAAAACAATAGATAACAAAAATTTTAAATATGAAATTTATTTTGTTGTAATTTTCAAATTATAATAAAATAACACGGGAACTTTTAAGACTATAATATAATGATTAATTTAAATTTTAAATATCTACATTATGAAATAATAATATGATTTCCATGGTTTGTCTTCGGGAGATACAATTCTCTTCTCACACTCTGTATACTAATTATATATTTGTTTTTTGCAGAGGAGAGACAACATTTGAAATTTTATTTATATGAGTATGACACTTTCTCTAGTCAATGTGTAAGTCTTGCTAAATGTCACTTTTATACTACTAATGCTTCTGCTTTCTTTGTTCGACATCTCAAGAGACTTGTCTCTTGCAATCACGAATCTCTTCCTTTTACGTATTTGGGTGTGCTAATTTTTGTGGGGGCTCCTAAAGTACAGTTTTTCAGCCTTTGGTTGATAAGATTCGTAATAAAGGTGTTTCTTGAAAAGGAAGATCGCTTAGTATGACCGACAAAATTCAGCTATTAAATTCGGTAACTATTGGCTTGTTGTCTTATACCTTTCAAGTTTATAAATTACCTATTAAGCTTCTTCTTGAGGTGGAACAATGGATTCGAAAGTTTGTTTGGATTGGGGATACACAGAAACGGGGGCTGCTCACCGTTAAATGGTCTATCTTGTGTCCTTCTAAGGTGAATGAATGGTGGTTTGCATGTTACAAATATTCGGTTAGAGAATAAAGCATATCTATTACGTTTAGCTTAGGAGTTTGTTTATGGCAATATGACTTGGACTGAACTCATGCATATGAGATTTCTTAAGTCTAAGTATTAGAAATAATGTCCTTTAAATCGTCATCAATTTGGCATGATATTAAGCATGTATATGATGTTGTTCTTGAAAATACATTTTGGACACTAGGTAAAAGTGATTGTATTAATCTTTGGAATAATCGTTGGTGTTCTAACATTTGTTTACCTGAATTGGCTAGAATTCCTTATTTTGATAGAGCAAGGTTATACTCTGTTGTTAGTTCAGTCTGGACAAGTACTCATTGGAATTTTCCTTCTTTTATTGACAATTTATATGCGAATTTTCTTTTTTAATGGTTACTGGAGATGAGGATGTGCCTAATTGGAGGATGATAAATCATAGTAGGTTTTAGGATCCAATTACTTTTTATTCTACTATTTCTCAAATTAAGGAGTTAGTGCATATGATATAGAATAACTCTACAAAACACATGAGTAATACTATCTATAATTTTTCTAGTGCTCATATATTTCAATATTCATTCTAGGTATGGTAGAGTGATTTCATTTACAGATGTAATATGAAAAGTTCCATCTGCTAATTGGCTCAAGGTGAATAATGATGGTGCAACTAGGAGTTGCCCTAATTTAACTTCATGTGCTAATATATCTTGAGGAAGTTGAAAGGAATATGTAGGTAGTTTTTCAGTTTTTTTTATGGGTGTTGACTTCTATTTATGCTGAGTTTATGGGGTCATTTATGTTTTGGAACATGCTTCGAGGGAGGTTTTTCAGATGCTTTGATTAAAGAGTGATTTTTTTTAGTTTGTTCTGATTTTTTGGATCAACGAGTTGTTTCTTAGAGTCTTTAGAGGGAGATGACGTCGATGCTTGCATTTTTGTAAACATATGCAATTCAAAGTTTCTCATATTTTTCTTTGAGGGAAATCATTGTGTTGAAAAGTTAGTCAATTTAACTTTGATTCATAAAGAATAATACAAGTGGTCTAATGTTCTACCGTGTAACTTTTATCAAGGGTTTGGTGTGGTCTCCTTATGTTTTATATTGCTTAACTTTTTCTTTTTAATAAATTTTCATGTGATGGCAAATATTTATAATTTTTCACTTTAACAAAAATTCTTAAATAATAATTAATTATAATGATAAAAAATAATTAGTCACTATGATAACCAATATAGATACAAATTTATTAAACTAAAAATTATTGACAACTAAAATCATTTAAAAAAAATTATAATTAATAACTAAAATAATTTTTATTATAAATTCGTTCATTAGCACCCAATGTTTTAACTTCTTATCCTTATATTATAATAGTTTTTTAGTGTTTCTATATTAATAATTAGTTTTTATCATTATTTAAGAGTTTTTTTTAGTGTTTCTATCTTAATAATTATACCTCCGATAGCAACTAAAACTTTTAAGAAATATGGAATCAAATTGAACTTTTCAATACAACATAATTAAATAAAATAAAAATAAAGGTAATTTAACTTATAAAACTCTATCATCAGTTTCACGATTTTTAGGGGATTGTTTAGGGTTTATCTAATTCAATCCATAGACACATTACTCAGAAGTTTTCAGGAAGAACTCAATGATGGCGTATGGTGGGTCCCCATGGCACGTAAATCTTCGGTTATTTTTGTATAAATTGAAGTATCAGTTTCCCTCTCTCTTACACATAAGCCCCTGCGAGAGCAATGTGCACAGCCATGGACTCTGATGAAGAATTCGTAAGCTTTTCCGACACCGTTTTTGGCTTCTGGGAGGATCTCCAGGACCCGCCGGTAAATTCATCCAACTCCGGCAACCTTCTTGGTGACGACGATGAGAATCTTTGTTCTGTGGAAAACGATCACAAAGCATTCTGGGAAAAACAATACCTCCTTCTCCAGGTATAATTTCATTCACAACAGTGCCAATTACTCAATGGATTCTATTTGTCTTTTCCCATTTCTTACTATATCGCGCAACCATAAACTCATGACAATTTGATCCATCAGAATTTAATTATGAAGTCTGAACTCCGATTTTGTCAAAAAGTTTGCATATGTGAAGATTTTTTTTTCATCTTACTTACCGATGCTGTACCTTGTTAGCTAAATCCAAACTAAAAAGTCTAAAATACTATGAAAGCATTTCGCGATTACTATATTGGATCACTCATGTTTATGTCCAGTTTTATGAATTTAAAAACTCAAAATGTGATAGGTGTGTGGTGGTATCACTCAAAATAGTATATATATATATATATATATATATATATATATATATATATATATCCTTCGTAATTATCTAACTTAATTCTAATGATTTTGAGTAGAAATATAGTATTTTAATATGCTTAACGATAGATACGTTCTTGAAATGATACAGTACCACCAGAATTATGAGTTAAAGTTCATCTTGATGAAATTTATTGTTTATTAAATTTATTGATCTATCTGTTATTAGATTACTATGAAACTACTCATATATATATATATATATATATATATATATATATATATATATATATATATATATATATATATATATATATATATATATATATATTAGTGTGAGGAGGTGGTTGAAAATTTTGCATTCATTATAAATAAATAAGAGGGTAGATACCTATCTTACAAGTCTGTTTTGTAACTTTAAATTAGACTTAAAATCTCTCTTAACATGATAAACTTCTTAACATGATAAACCTATGGAAGTTCCTGACATTCTGTTTTTTCCATTTTCACAGACAAATTTATGCGGGAGTAGCTCGATTGAGACAAGAGTTCGGCAAGCTACAAAGGAAGCTCTAACAGAGTTAAAAATGTGGGATATGCAGTGCCTTTGCCCGAGGGAAGTGAATGTTAAGAGCTGTAGGAATTGTTTGAGGAGGGAAATATGTGATCGTTTGTTGAACCTTGGTTACAACTCTGCTCTTTGCACATCTAAATGGAGAACTTCCTCGGAAATCCAAATATCAGGTATACTATCATGAACAATATTTGGTTAAAATACACTTTTCATCTTAACTTTTTCTCCACTTTTGTCTTTAACATCATCAAAAGTTTCACTACTTTGACTTTTCATAAAGTGTTTATAGCAGACTGTTCTTTCTATTTTTTCCACTAGCACTGAGTTAGTTGATTTTGGCTGTCATTGTACTGTGACAAAGGCTCTCTTATAACGTGTCGACTGTTGATTAACCAAGCAAATGTGGTTAAAGAAACGAAATATTTTTTCAGAAATAATGCTTTTAGGAATATGAATTGTGTCCAGAAATAATTTGTAATGTTTGAAACAAACTTATTTCTGAGACTGAGATTAAACTAATGTGCATATATTATGTTCTTACATATGAATAATTTCAGAAAATGTTTGCCGACACCTGCATCATCAATTATCAATTATGAAAGTGTAAAATTTTCAAGTGAGACTTATTTTTTACAACTGAGACAAACCAAAGAGATTAAGGAGGAAATTCTAAATTCTAAAAAAATCAAACCAAAACTATGTTGTATCGAATCATTATCATTTCAAACCTTTTACAGCTCCTATATATGAAAACCTGCTTGGTAAATAATTTAGTAATTTCATTTCAGAGAAAGTGAACCTGTGAGTAATTTCTATTGTGACGTATATGTGGGAAAGGATTTAAGAACAACCATATATGTTCTTTACTATATGTCTAATGTGAGTTGTATTATTTAAATTACAAAGATAAGAACATGGTCATAGGTGGGACAGGTCTGAAGGACAGCCATAAGTTTGTATTACATATTAACTGAACTTAAAGATAATCAAGTTGGTTTTTAATATCATTGATAATCTTTTCAGGGGAGCATACTTATCTGGAAGTGAAGGATAACTCAAACACTAAAAGAGAAGTAAAAGTGGTAATTGAATTGAATTTTCGAGCAGAATTTGAGATGGCACGTGCCAGTGAAGAATACAACAAATTAATCAACAGGTTACCTGAGGTATTTGTTGGAAAAACAGAGAGGTTACAGGTCATAATTAATATTATGTGCTCAGCTGCAAAAAAATGCATGAAGGAAAAGAAAATGCACTTAGGACCTTGGAGAAAACTAAGGTACATGCAAGCAAAGTGGCGTGGCATGACAGATAGAAACATAACAGTGCCACTTCCCACTGTTTGCACTTCAAGACCACGAAAATATAAGGCTTCAATGCTCACTTGCGATTTAGTAGAAAATAGGCTTCGCTGTGTTGTACTTTGCTGAGGTTGGGTGATTATTGGTGATGGTGAACAATTTAACCCCATTTGAATAATTTTCGTAACATAGCATATATGGTTATGGCCACGTTTGTTGTGAAAACAAACAGGTTTAACCTGAGGACAGTGAATTTGCAATTGGAAGATTATAATGGAAGCTAAAGAATAATTTTTCCTCTCAAATCATTGATATTGAAAATTTCCCCACTAGTTATGAAGTTTTAATCATCATCGGCGTCAAAACACGAAGTAATAAGGTTGGTTTGATAGTAAAGTTGTAATAAAAAATAAAAAATGTTATGAGTTCAACTCCTTATTCTTAAAAGATATAAGATTAGTTTGATAGATTTGGAAGAAAAAATTCAGAGAAATGATTTCAATTCTCCCTATTAGCAATTAACATTATCGATCAAATAAAACATCATATTTGAAGTTGTTAAAACAGATCTGTCCAATACTCTTAACCACAAAGGGATCTGTGTTGATAAATGAGTTTCTCACTTGTTTAATGTGAATCTTGAAGGAGTCTTTAAGGTTTAAAGCTTAGTTAATCAATCACA
>Ga0214542_1004587_pt1 | contig 27235 bp, 7 predicted proteins | sample CNSS1metaG_FD_160096 | JGI IMG/M metagenome (GOLD analysis project Ga0214542, IMG submission 160096) | Root nodule microbial communities from cowpea collected in UCLA plant growth center, Los Angeles, California, USA - CNSS1 | ecosystem: Host-associated > Plants > Roots > Nodule | place: USA...
TACCTATAAATAGGACTCGTCCTATCAGTAATGAGACACACATAAAAACAGAAGTTGCTCCCTACTCTCTCATTCTCTATTCTTCCTCTCCTTTGTCTCTCTTATTACCTTTATTTTATAACAGTTATATATTAGTCTATGAGTATTGACAATGTGATTTCTGTATTGCCTACATTTATTTTGACAGTTTTTTATCTCTCAACTATCATATAATCAGTTTTAACTTTTACATTAATTATCTACCAAGTATCAACAAATTTAGCTCTTATGTAAAAGCAGTGAACTTAAGGAACACGTGGATAAATATTCAATTGGAAACCCCTGTGCCAATTGTTGCTGCCCTGTTTTCCAAATTGGTGGCCTTCTAGATATTATGTTATCAACATCATTATTACAAACAAATAACACATCATATTGTTTCATTTTTTAATTTTAACGTAATTTCAATTTTCAAAACTAATCTTAAACTAATAATTATCTGTTATTAAAATAAGAGAATTTAACCCAGGAAAATGTTTTTTAATTCAAGTTAAAACAAGTATGGCAGCATATAACACTAACAAAAAAATGTCAATTCAAAATATTATTTAAAAGAAGAAAAAAACAAACGCAATTAAATTAAAATAATTATTTTAATTTATTTTTAATGTTTATGAATCAAAACATATCAAATTTTAATTTTTGTATCTAAATTTAAAAGCTAAAAATATATTTAATCTTTTTTACATTTCAAAAATTTAATTTTCTAATATTATACAATATCTTGTATATTTTTTAATTTACTTTGAGATCGAGTTATAATAGTAATTTTAGCTGTCATTTCTTAGTACAATTAAAAAGATATATTTAAAACATGTTAACTCTCATAAAAAAATAATATTAAATAGAAACTTGTTCACGAGTCGGAAATTTACAAAGTGAAAAGTATAAAGATTTCTACATTCCTCTCATAATTTTTTTTCTATACCTTGAATAGTTTACTTTTAGAATTAAACCATACATAAACACAAGATGGATAACCAAACAAACTAAGCAAGACAAAATAATTGAAACAGAATGGTTTGACTTTAAGAAAACTGTTTTATAAGATGATTAATTCAATTCAATTTAACTTTTTGAAATAACTATTTTTTCGCACTTCTCTTTAATGCATCAATAACAAAAGGAAACAGATACATGAAACCCTGTGTTATTCTTTATATCTAGTTTTACAAAATTTAAGAAAAATCTTCCAAGCCGAAAAAATCATCTGCCTTTGTCCTTTTACAAACGCGTTTTTTTCACGGATTAATATAAGATGAACCGAATAAGTTAGTGGGTTAAATATCTCCAACCTATCTTCATTGAAAAGTTGAACTAAATGAACTAGCTCAAAAGATCCAATTTATATACCCACCAATAATAATTTTACTATATAAATAGGTTAATTAATTGTTTTTTTTTCACAAAACTTGTGATTAAAGAATGGATACCTTAGTGAAAAACATGTTTCTAGAATGAAGTTAGGTAGACCTAAGTGATTAGACTTGACCACAGTTCCAAAGTCAATTTGGAAACAATAGTTATATGGAGTTTTGTAGCAACATGCCAAACTTGTGTTTAAAATTGCTGATTTATAGTAATGACTGTGAAAAAGACAAATTTAACACAAGTTATTAAGAAAATTATCACCTAATAACTTTAATTGATAATAAATAGTTGACTATATATACGATATTGAAAATAATATAAATTTATATATCATATACTTTGCACCTGTCGAGAATTAAATTATAGGTAATAATTTAATTTGATTGTTATGTAAGGATGTAGCATTCTGAGCTGTCCACAACCCAAGTTTTATTTTAATATAAATATATTAAAATTGGTTTTATCTAATATAGAGAATTTGAAGGTTTCGTTTTTCTGTAAAATTTCTTTATCTTGATGTAAGGGATTAAGACAATGATATTACGCTGAAAATTATATTTTTTGAGAATGACTGAAAATAGCTGACGAATAGCGCAAGTTGATTTCTTATGAATAATGAACAACTTGTCGAAAATGAAATAATCATTTCAACATCTCCAACACTTTGCCGACTATATCAGCAATGCAGTTTTGTAATTTGTATTATAAATGTACACGATTTTTAAAATAATAGAATTTTTAATTTTAAAAATAATTTGCGCGGTTTTTGTAATTAATGCGATATTTGACTTATTTAAAGTGGATAAACACATAATAAAGTGAAAATACGCTCACCTTGGTTTCAATCAAAACAAATACTAGCTTTATAATGTTGATTAATTTTGGATTCTGACTTTTTCACTTAAAACCTTTGTGACAGGGTAGCGGTAGGGTAGTTTCTTAAAGTGTAATTAAAAGATTTAAAACGTTTAAATGAGTGATAATGATGATAATTAAATAGAGCTAGAATTTGATGCTGGAATAGGTGATAATTAAATACGTTGAGTTTAATTAGTTGAACTAACGAATGTCGTCCACGATAACGCGTATTTGACCAAAAATATGATAAAGCCAGCAACTGACACATTACATGAATAGGTGCAAAGTGTGGTTAGGGAATTGGGAAGTTAAACACGCAATGAAGTGAGATCACAAAGAGTGGGCTTTTACCAGGATATCATTAAGAAACCAAGCAGTGTGAATTATTGTATTCACATTAACAAAGTTACTTTTTTCAACTTTTATCTCTTCTCTTTATCAGACTAATCATGGCTTTGCACACTTACTTTTTGTTACCACTCATTGCTCTCTCTGCTCTCACTTCTTTATCAGCTTTTTCCAAACAAAGAAAAAGTATCTACGAATACCTCTCCTATTGCTGGTCTTAATCACTGTTTCAACTATATTTTGCAGCCTACATATCTCGAATGTTCTATTGTACACGAACAGTTATCAAATACTACTATTTCTAGAATGAATTTGATATATTTTTTTGACAATCATATTTTAACTCATTTTTTTTATTTACTTTTAATTTATCTTTTCAATTATCGTTAGATCATCATATTACATTATTAAAAGAAATCAAAATAAATTATCTAATGATGATCGAAGTAGTATGTTAAAAGTAGGTCAAAAAAATAGGTTAAAATATCATTTTCTTATTTTTTAATCAATTAACCATACAAGTTTAGTTTAATACGAGAAAGTTGAACCTTTTGTTCAGTGAAAATAAGGAAGATCTTTCCCCCTCGTTTAAAAAGTTGGGATTGGAAAAATAAAGTTAAACAAAATACAACATAAATGAGAACCTAATGGTTTAATAATACAAAAGAATTATTGTGTCATCATTTTTACAAACACGTGACATGATTATTACCGCTATAAAATGTGTCTACTTGATATTATATGTTGATATCATCGTTTTTATAAACAAGTGATAATCATGATGTCTCCCAAAGTTTTTAGTAAATTTAAATATTTTTTAGGTATTAAAGTGATACGATTCAATTATGACATTGTTATATTTCAAAGGAAGTATTCATTGAATATTTTGATGAAAATTATGTTCATGAATTCAAAATCTGTTAACACAATTATGGATCCTAATATTAAACTTCTACCAAATCATATATTTTTGGTAGTTAAATTTTTTCAAGTAATTATAAAAAGTAAATTTTTTTATGGGTTAAATATGTTTTTGGTCCCTCAAGTTTCAGCGAAATTTAAAATTAGTCTCTCATCAAAACTTTTGACCAATTTAGTCCTTCATCTTTCGAAATGCATGAATCTAGTCCTTTTAACCAAATTTTGTTAAGTTTATCTGACGTTTCAAGCGCATTTCATGATAGTATTTAAATTATTTACACTGTTTGACACATTTTTGCTTCAATGTTAACTTAAATACTATCATGAAATGTGCTTGAAACGTCAGATAAACTTAACAAAATTTGGACTAAATTCACTCATTTTGAAAGATGAAAGACTAAATTGGTATAAAATTTTGATGAGGAACTAATTCCAAAATTCACTAAAACTTGAGGGACCAAAACATATTTAACCCTTTTTTTATTTGTAAAAGAAGTGATCAGTTACCAAATATTTTCAATAAATCTTACAAAGACCAAAAATTCATTATATTTGTAATAAGCTTGATACATACAATTTATTAGGTACACTAGTTTGAGGATAAGTGTTAGATACATTTTCTTTTATCTTATAATTATCTGTTATTATTTTTTTTTTCTATTATTTATAATTCGAGTTTAACTCGTAATCTCTTTATTATAGATAGAGTGCCTTATGTATATTTCCTACAAGCAAGATTAATTTCGTACATAGTTTTTCACTTATTTATCAGTTTAATACTACAAAAGAATTTTGAAACATACCAACAACTACGAATTAGTGACTACGTTTTATAATTTCTCTTACTATTATTAAGTGACTAAATTTTTGACGTATATTAATTTGTATTTGTAAATTATTTGGACATTAATTTTAATTTTTCCAACATGTTTTCGGATAACACAATAATGTAGATTTGTCCCTTTCTTAATTTAAAGCTTGAGTGCAACATTACTCAACTCCAATGTCAATCTATATCATGTAGCAAGTGTGTTATCCAATATACTCAATTAACGTCCAAACCCTATACCATCTAACACAAATTTTGGCTTCAATAACTTTTACTGTGATCCTGCAATTCGATATGTTTGACCGTTTACTTTTTCACTTAAGATTTATTTTAAAGTTAAAATAAAAAGTAATAAGTTTTTTTTTTTTCTTTTTTCACTTAGAAAAATGACCAAAGGTGAAAGAGCAAGAAGAAGAGATGAGAGACTGGTAAAGTGAGAAGAAGAATCGTGAGAGTGCAAGCAACTATTTTCTCCTCAAGTTCTTAACCTTTTAAAAGGCTTCCTCTTTTCTTTTCTTTTAAATTGGATAAATTTTTTAAAATATGAATTATATTTGATGTTATTATTTGAAGTCTTGAAAGAAAAGAATTAAAAATTGAACTAGCATCACCAATATTTCCTATTTAATGTAAAGAAATGTATTTATTTATAATTTTAACGAGCATGATTCTCAATAAAAAGGGAAGGAAATAGGTCCAATAATCCGATGGATATGTAAGACTTAGCCTATATGATAAAGTCAAATATTTTTTAAAAGAAAAAACAAGATTTCTTTTTTACATGCCAATACATTTAAATAAATATAAATAAATTTTAGTGTAATTATTATTTGTATAATATATTAAAATCATAATTTTCTTTATATTTTTAAATACTAGACATGCTACTTTACATAAAAAGCCAAGCCTATAAGTCCAATAAATAATTATGGTGTTAGTTATAAAATCGGTTTTTAAAAGTTTACAAAAATATAGATTTGTACACCTTATAATAAAATAGATTTGTAAATACGATGACCAGAAGTAGATTTATGTTATAGTTATATAAATATTTTAATTAAAAATTAGATAAACGTATGTTTAATAGTTTTATAGTTGAATTTGGTGGCATTTGAAATGAAGAATGATGTGTTAACATCACATTACATTACGTGGTTGTGGGAAAATGAATGATGTTAAAATGTTTATGGAGAACCTCTCATTGACACCCCACGTGGGGACTGTGTATCCAACACCAACAGATTCATTTTCCTTTCCAACCATTCAAAACGATTATAGGCCTACGATTGAGATTTTGCTTGCTTTCAGTTTTCATTTTCTGTTCACTTCATAAAAAACAAATTCGTAAACAGTCCCACACATTTTCGACCATTGTGCCATAACAAGGATTTTCTAAATATTAGTTTTAAGAAATTGAGTTATTAGAAGTGGTTGGCAATAAATTGGTAAAACCACGGTCGTGGACTTTTACACTGTTAGTGAGTTAGCAAATATCTGTTACCATTGTGTAGAAAAAATTGCATGATTATTTAAAAGTTTAAAATTTCTTTTTTTTTTTTCCTGAATTTGCGTCAAGGTTTTAAATTATGCTGTATTCAAATAAGTTTCAATTTTTATTATTTTTGTTCATTTAATTTTTTTTGTTTGTACTGTTTAAATCATTAACGATAATGAATAGTGACGATCATATATTACTTTGTAATTTTTTTGGTTTTTTATTTTTTAATTGTTTTAATTTTTAAATGTCCATTTGTCAACCCAACAACAATATCAACGTGCCAATTAATGTTTTATATTCAATTTAGTTTTCATATTCTTTATTTTTGTTAAATTTAGTCCTTTTTTTATTAAATGAAACAATTTTGTTCTTTTTCAAATTGAGACTAAATTCACTTTTTTATATTAAAATTCATATTTTTATTAAATAATTTTTTTCAGGGTTAAAAGTAGTTTATAATTATAAAAAAAATATTTAAGCATAAAGATTAATTTAAAATTTTTAGATTAATGATGTTGGTTTTGATCCTTAACATTTTTGTTTTAATTTTAAATTAATTTTAACCTTAAAGCAAAAATGTAAATTTTAACAAAAGCATCGTAATAATTTTTATATAAAATTAAATTTGGTCTCAAAAGTTTGAGAAGGAAAAAATTATTCAATTTCAAATAAAATTGGACCTAAATTAAACAAAAATAATAAATATAGAAAATAAATTAAATATAAATATTGACTTTAATACACTACGATGTTGGATTGATATGTAGATTTTTTTTTCTCAAAAATAAATAAAAAATTAAAAGAAATATAATAAAAAATAAAAATAAAAACTATAAAGTAACACATGACAATCACTGTTTATTATCATCAATAATTTAAATATTATTAGTAAAAGATAACTAAATTAAATAAAATTGACAAGAATTAAAACATTTGTAAACGTAAAAATAGTTACGACTTATTTAATAAAATTTAACGAAGATAAAAAAAAATATTTTAACCTATTTAAAACAATTATTTCCGTACAAAACGTGTGTGGTATGGGAGCGTACCAAGTACAACTCGCGTATAAAACAAATCCCTCCCGTGTTGTCCTTTGCATTTCTTTATCTCATACATTTGATCTATTTCCACTTACAACTAAAATAAGACAATATAACTTTCATTTTTCAAATTTCAAATTTCAAATTTCTAAGCTGTTTCTCAACTTAGTCTAATCATCACTACACTCAACTAACAGCGTCAGGCACACTATTACGACGCATCAAGTACCTTCCTTTTATCCAGATTAATCCACAAAAAGATGAAATATAATCATTATTATTTTAGTTCTTTAAATTTTTAAAGTTTCAAGACAGCATGTTACAGCAACTTCATATATATATTTACCCTATTTTGTTCTGCATTCTTGTCTTTCTCCTTAATTTTTGTTTCGTGATCTCCTGCAGTTGTCCCCACGAAAGCGTTTATTTTAGAAAAAATATGAAAATGAACACAAATTCTTCTTTTATCATAAAAGAATCCTGAATCAAGTTGTTAACTTTTTCTGTAGCCCATAAAGAGATACAGCTATATGATCCCTTCATCAGCAATTTGGTGCATGTAGAAGAATAAGAAAAAGTCCAAAGCGACAGATACACGAATGATGCATGCAGAGAAGAACAGAATCTACAACCCCATAAGGAACAGTTGCATATGGGCCTGGTTCCTCAGAAAGAAATAAAACAAATACAGATTTTATTCCTCTTCAATTGTACGAATCTCATGCCAAAGATAATGGCAGCAAAAATTGTGACAATTCATTGGAGATTTTTGCGAATTCAACGTAGTAAGGTCTAATATTATATTAATGTACTGAAGGTGTAAGGTGCTTACAGTGATGGTAGAAAAATGGGAACACAAACTTTTGGAATGTTCGTTCAGAATGTAGATAAAAATGTAAATGATAATGTTATGAGCATTGGCTGGCAAAAGGATTACAGTAGGTAAATTAAGCAGAGTTAATCTCTTATTTTACAAAGTGAGTGCCGAGTGTAGTTTTAACATAATTAACACTTTTAACAAACTCTTAAATATTCCTTAAAGACAAATGTATCACGAAGGTTTGTCTTTAGTTAATATAGAATTTTCAACACACTCCTCACGTTAATATTAATGGATGATCCGATAATAATAAACTTTTCGATATAAACCAAATAAATATCAAATCTTATTAAGATAGATTTTAACTCTGACTCTAATATCTAGTTAAAAAATAAATTCTAAATCTAATTCAACTTCACAAAATTTATTCGAAAAGCTAAGGTACACATATAGGTATATATAATGAAGAGTAGGCCGTTGAAGGGCCTGGTGTGGTCCCAATCTGAACTTTAATTATAATGTGTTTTGAAATGGTGTCACAGGTCCCCCACCCCTTTGCTGAAACGTCATAGTTAGAGTTCTACCACTACTGGACCAAAACAAAATTACCAATCAACCATGCACAAGCACAATGGAAAAAGCCCACCACTTTTCCCACCAAAATTGGGGTGGTCCAAACTCACCCTATCTTAAATTGGGCTTTCTATAAACTACTTTCACTTTCTCAGTTTTGTCTGCATAATCGCAACTGTTTCCTCTCTTTTTCTGTGAGCTAAAATGATTTTTGTGAGAAAATGTGTTTGCTATAATTTTTATCTCTTTACATCTTCACGAGGAAACACTACTCACTGATCAAAAGGGAAGTTTAAGAGGGTGAATCGCAAACAAATAATTGAGTTATAAATGTATAGTGTTTAAGCGTTTTTAGATGATGACTCTCCGCTCTACTACTTTGAGAAAAGAAATAACTTTATATACATATTTAGAAAGTCAATGAATGAGTACGAGGTTTACAATGTGGTAAGTGAATAATTCCTTCCTTAATCATTAGATAGTATGCTTAGAGTAGAATGTCAATATGAAGTGGTCTACAGAACTTCCTTCATAAGGAACTTTTGTCGTTCTGCATAAATGCGCAGTACAGACACATTTTTAACACCAGAAAAAATGAGCTGAAAATTCTCAGCTGAGTAGGTCAATGATAATTTTTCCGTAAAAAAATACATGAGTGGAAGAAAGCTGAAAGAAAGGTAAGGGGTGCAGCTATGGAAAAAATGGACTACTTGAGTGTAGATCAGGTTCAGAAAATGCAAGAGATTGATATAAAGGATGAGATTCTTTATAATTATTTCTTCTTTGAAATTTTGGTCTAATTTAATTATATATTTTATTTGATGTTTTAAACGCGTTTCATGATAATATTCAAGTTATTTATGGTGTTTAACACATTTTTACTTCAATGTTATCGTAAAACACATTTAAAACGTCAAATAAACTTAACAAAATGTGGTTAAAATAATTAAATTCACATATTTTTAAAGTTTGAGGATTAAATCTATTCAAAATTTGAAAAAACAATAATTTCAATTTTAACCGAAAATTAAAGAACAAAAAAATATATTTAACCCTTAAATTTAAATCTTACTATTTCAATATGGTATAAAAGTTATTTAAAATTCATTTTAATTTAGATTTGAATCTTTTCTGTCACTCGATTCTTATATCTCGACATGAATGTACTGTAAGGAAATATTTTAAAGATTTTACATCAATTAAAAATAAAATCACTTTATAATTTATTAGTGAAACACATGTTATTTTATTAAATTGGTTTAATGAAATTAAATTAAATTTAAATTTCACTACCATAAACAGAGAAAGGATCGGGACTATATAATCTTTCTTTCAATTGGGGTAGAGGTTTAAATAGCATTTAGGGGGCGCCAATAAGAAACAATGTTGATGTTGACAATAAAAGGAAGTCAATATTTTGTTTCACTAAATGGACCATTACGAATAATACCCGACAATTACTGCCATAATGGGCTACGAACCTGGGCTTCTCTAATTTCTTATTACCCATAAAGTGTTTTTTGACTTTCCCATTAAGGATGTATTTTTTAACCGAATATTTTTATGGAAATATGGAACAAGGAAAAGAAACTGTTTCTTTAATTTTGAGTCGCGCTTTTAAGATGCAATTGTAGCAAAAGAATAACAAAGTCAGAAAAACAGAATTGTATGCAGTATCACATATGATGTTAGTGATTGAAATGGAAAATGTAATTACCAGAATAGCAGTAGATTGGGACATGAGAGGCAAGAAAATGTTATTATACACGCGAAGCATTGGTTTGACCTCTAGAAACATTTCGCACACAATATTTCCAGCAATAAATTTTCTTTTGAATAATTTGTTAGGTTCGAATAAATCTTCAACCATTAAAATCGTCCCTTGGTCCTTTTTTCTAAGAGAAAGATCCGACTTTGAATATTTGATAACAGATCATCATGTTAATCTCCCAAGCAACACGCCACTAAGGGAAAAAAAAAAAAAAAGGACGAAGAAAAAGTTGATGCGGTGCCGAATTCTATGCACCATATTCAAAATGCAACTATTCCCCATCCGTCCATGCTTACATGTTCATGGTTTCACAAACTTCCCTTAATTGTTAGTGAGATAAATTGTGATTTACCCATGGTTTCAAAATCGTATATGCGATTCAAATAATGAAATTGCTAATTCAAAGTTTCATTCTTTATCCTCTCCTTTAACTAATAATAGCAATTGACTTTATATTTTTGTTTCATCAACAAAGTGTGAATATATAAACATGACATAAGGGGTGTTTGTCCATACACATGTGAAGAGACAACCTTCCCTACCCTATTTTCCTGTTAGGCATGCATTTAAATATGTTATAACCAAAGAAATGCTGCACAATATGAACCTATCTGTAGTAGCCCAATATAAATATATCTTGTTTCAACATATTGAAATTTTCATATAATAAAAAAAGAAGAAGAGATTTTGAGATTTCTCTAAAAAAAAAAACAAGATGAAGGATATCAATCCCAGTCAATAAAAGGTATTCAATTTCTTAATTATTATATACCTCGACCAGCATGCACTTTAGTTTATTTAATTACTTTATCTTTCTTGAATATTTCTTCTTAAAAACACACGAGTTTGAAGACTGTAACAATGTCCATTCAGTTTTCCTTTTTAATCTCACCCTGAAAAGATGTCTGTAAACATTCATCCAATTGGAACAGGTTTGTTATAACATAGCAACAAAAAATATATAACACAATCTCCTCCCACTTTGCTCGTGTTGTGTTTTCTACAACCAAAAACCAGATAAAGAAGGAAGTGTAAGGTGTAGAAATATATAACATGGTTGAAAAGTTGAGGCTTGCGTTATCTGTGTTGGTCTCTCTTCTTCTCACATCCTCAGTACAGTCACAGACATGCATGAACCACACCTTCACCGACAACAAGGTCTTCACCTCATGCCGCGACCTTCCCCACTTAACCTCGTACCTCCACTGGACCTACGAGCAGGCCACAGCCAAGTTGGACATGGCATTCAGACACGCTGGAATCAACGCTTCGGACAGGTGGGTTGCATGGGCCATCAATCCCAACAACAACCTCAATTCAGCTATGGTTGGAGCACAGGCTCTGGTGGCTATCTCAGAATCCGGTGGTGCCCCAAGAGCATACACTTCTTCCATCCAAGGTTACTCAACCCAGTTGGCAGAGGGAAACATTTCTTATGCCATCTCTGGTTTGAGAGCTACCCGTGAGAATAGTGAGATCACCATCTATGCCACCCTCACTCTTCCAAACGGTACCACCAATTTGGTCCACCTTTGGCAAGATGGTCCTCTGTCTGCTTCTACTCCTGCACAGCATCAACTTGCTACTTCTAACCTCCAAGCCAAGGAAACCTTCGATCTTCTCTAGTTCAATGCAGCCAGGATCAAGTGTGCTTAGAACAAGAACAATAAATTAATGTAAGTAACTGCCTTTCGCAATCTTTTTTGTGTGCTTCTTGTTAACTGGTTTCCTTTATGTGCATGTGCGTGTGTTGAGGATTTGCATGCCTTAATTCTATCTATTTGTTTCATGTGTTCAATGCCAAATACGTAAAGTTTTGTCCTTTGGTTTCACTGTTCTGCAAGTCTTCAGCATGCATACAGAGAATTTAAAGTCAAAATTTCATTGATTCTCACACAAACTTTAGGAAAAAAAAAGATTTTTTAATAAATCACATGTGTATACATCTGTATATTTGATTGCATGTATTCTTCACTTTAAAACTTCGTTATCTTTTGTCCTAAAAACCATCTCAACGTGTATATATAAATAACTTTTAGTTTCGACTTTTAAGAGATGAGAGTTTTGGAATTATATAAAGAATAGTACAGTTCTATATAACCTGACTCAAATTGTTATATGTTTCTTTTGCAGGCAAATAAAGAGATACACCAATACATTTTGTTCCTTTCCTTCTGCGGAAGAACACGATGATACATCCCTCGTGCAGCAAAGAATCTATAACCCATGAGGAACTGGATGTTTTTAATTTTTTTCTTTTGTATGATTCAATATAATAGTTACATTTATAAGCATAAATAAATAACACTTGATGTATATGTATTCATAGATATATTGTATATATTATTGCTATGTTTAAATGTGATATTAATTCACGAATAAACGAGATTTTTTTTTTGTTAACAAACAAATATAATTTGTTAGTGCAAAAGTCGAAGTAATAATTTTATTTAATAAAAAGGAGTAGGATGCCTTGCCAAACCATTACAAAATTCGGAAGAGAAACTAATACATGATGACTAAATGTGTTGAATTGATCACCCAAGGTAAATTGAGCTTATTTAAATATTTGAACCCATATTTAAGTTTTCTTAGATGTGTTTTGAGTTAAATAAATAAACTTAACCAAGTATTTGATAAACTGAACTTGAAAAATTAACAAATGATTTATTTTTTTCTTACGCTCTTATTTTTTTATTAAAACAATACTAACAAATGTTCTTTATAAGAAAAAAATAAACTAAGGAAATATAGATAAAAAATATTTAATAATATGTTACTACAGAGAAGTTAAAAGGGCAGTAGTATTTGTCTTTTTAAATGTAACTATTATTATATAGTATTCAATTGAGTGGGAATGGAATATACAGTGTTTAATGTCAAAGTCATGAAATTGCTTTTATTATACCCATGCGTATTCACTAATCAATACAGGACAGAAAATTGGTGACGATTGAAAGGGAGAACACATTAAGAGGGACATGAGAATTGTCTTGTTATAAGGGTGAGAGAAGAGAAGTCGTAGTGTCAAAAACCATAAAAGACACTTCTAGAATTGTTGGAGTTAAAAGCACTTGGTCAGGATCATAAACTTCAAACATTGAGTTAAAACTGGATTGATTGAGATGTTACACGAACCTTGTCCAATCCACCAAAGATCTTGTGAAACTTTCAGCTCACCTACCATTACACACACATAATTCCTTGTTAACTATTACTTTAACGCAATAAAATATTATTAAGGGAAAGTTAATGGACAATTACCTTCAACACTTGTACACTTGTGACTTCACTAAGTTATCTTCTACGACCCCTTCAAATTTACTACTCGTCACTTCTAATCAAGTTTTCTTTCAACCATTCAAATAAAACCCTCTGTGTTTTTTTTTTTTTTTAAAAATCTCACGCTAAATTTTCAACAGGTCATAATTAATGAGTCAATTTTCCAAGCAACACGCCACTAAATTTTGAAAAAAAACAGGGGTGTACAGGGACGAAGAAAAAGTTGGCGATCTAAAATAAAAGTCTTGTAATAATATATCAACCAAGAGGTGACGAATTCATGGCTTAATATTCAAATGCCACTATTTTGGAGCTTTTCAACTTTTCCGCATTCAACAGGCTTAACTGCGTCTCGCTATTCTTCTTCTTTCCATTATTTTATTAATAACTCCCTGCAAACCAAATAAAAGAAAACGTCTCTTTTGTTTTATGTGTTAAGAAATTTCAGAAAGGGTTATTAAGGTTTCATAAATATGGTTAAATAGACAGAGTTTAAAATGGAGGGACCAAAACTTCCTCAATTATAAATAAGATCAGCACCCAGTGTAATATAAAGTAAGTTAAAAATTCTAAAATATAAAGAATCTTTGTATTTATAAAATGGCTTAAATAATAATAATAATAATAATTCATTATGCATGTATTTTATACAATAGAAGTATCAAACATTATTTCCTTTGTTTTTGTTGGGTTTGAAATCTTCCTACGCCATAATTAAGAGTATAAATAGTTAAACACAACGAACTTGTAAAAAAATGTCAAAATTGGAGGTATTTTAGTATACATTCTCTCATCATTAATTAATGTAAAGAAAATTATAATTTAACAGATACGGTCCACTATTTTACCAATTACCACCATGTTTGCTTGACTTCAAATATAATCGATCTCTGCAATGACTTCCACAAATGACTTCAAACATGTTTCCAGTAAGACGTTACTAAATATTTGTTTAACTCCCAATTTGGTTGATAAAATCTATTTTGACTGTCACAATTTTTTCTTCAATGTTACGACAGCATTTACGTAGTACTTTCGAAAGTTTTTGTCACAGATTCATATTCTTACAGTTACGTTTGCATAAGGCTACGTATCGTATTTACGTGTATTATTATGGATGATATGGTTGAACAAATCAAAGAAAAAACTGAATGAGGAATGAGACTCTCCTATTATTAAATATTAGGTTTTAAACTTCTGTCGCAAAAAGTTGTTTAGAGTATACCGCAATTAAAGGAGTTAAAATGCTGAAGGACATGTGTTTTCATAAATTATCTATACTTTTGATTTCTAAGTAGTATTGAGCATTTTTGTGGGATGGGATAATTGTATCCCTAACTCAACATTAAAGTTTTGATGATTTCGTGCATTGTTTAACTTTTTCTTCTATTATTAGATAAGTTTTACTTTTTTTGATTTAGTTTAAAAGTACTTTATTAATATTATTTACTAAACAAGCTTTCTAATATTTTTTTAAAGATGATACATACTTCAAGTGTTTTTTTTTATAACATATTAACTTCTAATTACTGCCTTTTATACTTATTTTGTCGTTATTTTTTTCTCAATAAAGTGAATTTTATTGTTTTCTTTCACTCATATGAGATTTTCTTATTTTTTTATCTTTTTATTAATTACATAAGATATTAACAAGGACAGATATATATTATGAATACTTTTATTTGATTTTATTATCGATGTAATGACTAAATAAATAATTTTACAATGTTATATATTTAATCAAAAATTGTCGATGATATGAATTTTTGGGTAATTATTGTCAATTTTAAGACACTGAATTATTTTATATTTTCAATATATACTATTTTTTTCTAATTTATGAAATAATTATATTACTTTTTTATAATTAACATTACGCTGATTTTCAATAATCCTTTATACTATTTATTCTATCATTTTTAGTCATACCTTATTTTCATTAACATGATCAAAATATGATGTCTACTGAAAAGTATGTTATTTTGTTTATTTTAATTGAGACCACAAATATCTTAACTTAACATATAATATAAGATTAATTATATAAGTGTTTTTATAATTGATGTATAGTTATAAATGAAAAGGTTTTATAATGAAAAAAAAATGAAATTATGAAGACTCCAAAATGTATTTTATCAATAAACTACAATAAAAAAACTAGATAAAAATTAGATAACATGCTGTCATTTTATATTTATCAATATTTTTAATGAATAAGTTTGTTAAATATTTATAAATTAATAAATTTAATTTAACAGCTTTTAGTTTTTTTTTTGTTATGTCTTTTGGTTTCAATTATTTTTGTCAAAAATCTATGTAAGACTTGTCACAGCCAAAGTATTTATTGTCTAAAGTTTAAAAGTTATTGTCTATCTAACAAAAAACTTGTAATTTGGGTAAGTTAGACTTTTAGAGTAATGTTCTGAAGAAAAAAAAATTTACATTTTGACTCAAATAAACTATAACTTCGTTTTAATAATATACTTAATGATCCAATTCAATATATATATATATATATATATATATATATATAATAATTTTGACATAATTAATCATCAAATAGTTGTTTATTTATTGTAAATTGTTAAGATATCAAATTTGGTTCAATTTGAGTCTATTGGTATTTCACGGATTTTAGATAAAAAATGTTATTTATGCTGTAAAATTGTATTGAATATTTATTATTTGTACTTATTTTCTTTTCAATATAGGAACAATTCGTGGTTGAGTCAAGAAAAAATAAAAAAAATACAGAAATAACATGTAAAATAACTTAAGAGAAATAAAATAATATACCAACAATAAATAATTATTAAAATAAAAGAACATAGCAATAATACACAATTTTCTAAGAATCATTTCCTTTAAAAAAACATTAATAATTAATATTAGTGACAAATTATAGAAATGATTGTAGTTACCAATTTAAAGACTAGTTAAAAAATTTCGAAATTATTTTAATTACTAATAATTTTAATTTATAAATTAATATACAATTCATTATAATAATAATAATTAATTATTTTATCATTAAAATTAATTATTATTTAAAAAATTTCTTATAATAAAATATAATAATTTTGACTTTTTTTTCTTTGCTCAAACATTCAATTGTCCTCTATCACAACATATATTTTAACACGAGTATCATAAATGCATTTCAATGACGAAATTATTTTTGGGAAAAATATATAATATTTTTCTCATGCAAAAAAACAAAATCTTTAAAAGAGAAAACATCGATAATGGAAGACTGCAAAAGTACATTAATCATCATGAAAACTAATAATGAAAAGGAAAAAGAAGAAGAAAAAATTAAAAGTTATATTATTTAGTCTTTTAATCAAATTTTTTAAATTTATTTGATATTTTAAACACATTTCATGATAGTAATTGAATTATTTACTCATTTTTGCTTTAATATTTACTTAGAAAAACAATTAAAACGTCAAATAAATTTAACAAAATGTGGTTAAAGGGATTAAATTCACTCATTTATTAAAGATGAAGGATTAATTCCAATTTTTACTGAAAGTTAAGGGACCGACAACATATTTATCCTTTATTTTAATATAAATTTATTACTATTAATATTGTATTTATTATTCATTAGCAATATTATCAATAAAAAAGTTAAAAAAATTAAAAATACTACGACTAACAAATTATATAGACTTTCTTTTTTTTGAAAATTCATATGATAACGATGTTTATATTTTTCACGAAAAAAAAATGCTAATCGTAATGATTTTATTATCTAATGTTTGAATTAAATTGTAAAACATGCTAATAAAAAAAAATCAACATGACACTTGACACATTAAACACGAGCATAACTTTAATAATATTACTGACTGATAGTTTGTTACCGAAAAAAGCCTCAAAAACATATGTTCAATTAAAATAGTTTTAAAGATTAATTAGCCAATGCTTATTTTGAAGATTTAAAAGTTAACTAATGCATGTGTACGGCAAGGCATCCCCTCTCTTACTTTGACGAAAATGTGAAACTCTTTGACGCGTTGACGCACTATGTGTGCCGTTTTAAACAATACTTTATCTTTTTTATAATGCTATAACTACCTTTCTTAATTAACTTTACCAGCCACTAATTTTTGCCATCAATTGACCGTTTTCTTATGAATATATTTTTTATGACATTTTCATCACGTAAACTTCACTATATATTTAAGGATTTTGAAACATAATTCCAAACCATTTTTGTCAAATGAACCACAATTTAACTTTTAAAATACATTTTCTTCTAAATATTCTACAAACGCTAATAAAATATATTTGTCGAATAATTTCACCGATAACTTTATGAGTGTGTTTTGCTTTGCAAATATTTTTACACGACAAAAATTAACTATAAATCTTTCTTACATAGGTAATTTTTATATATATATATATATATATATATATATTAATGCAAGCACGTGCATTATTATTAAGGATGTAAACGAGATGGATAAGGTATGGGTAGTAGTTCCTTCGTATCCTACCTGCTTGATAAATATTCACCCAAATCTGTATCCATATCCATTGGGTATCCGTTATGCGGGTACTCACATAATTTTTTAATATTCATGAGTACCGCGGATATTTAAAAAAAATAAAAATAAATATTTAACAACATATTTTAATCGTAAATTCAAATAAAATACAATACATAACATTCATAAATTTTAAACAAAGTCAAAATAACACATTTAAAGAGTGTTGAATGACAGATTACAAAAAAAATGATTTTTTTTTAAAACTAATTGATAAAAAAATAACATGTTTTTTTTTTTATTTTTTTAATTTAAATTAGATTATAGCGGGTACGAATATCTACGAGTACGGATACTATGATACCCATACTCGCTCTCTTAACATGCGAGTATTATATATATATATATATATATATATATATATATATATATATATATATGTCATCTGTTAAACATTCAACATTAACTTAACTTGTATGCACTTGTGATTTTAAAAACTATTCAATAAAATATAATATTTGAATCAATACAAAGTCGTGAATTTCGCATTTCATCCTCTTTAATTCGCTACCAATTTTTTTTCCTCAATATTTTTTATATTATTAGTAAATCATGCACTCTTCTCTTCTTAAGAATTTTCACACATCATAATTATATAATTGCCCATTCAAGAAGATCCTATGCTATTAGATAATGACAAAGAAAAAAAAAAAAAAAATATATATATATATATATATATATATATATATATATATGTTCGAGTATTTTTATTTGATTTCTCTTATATTTTTTATTTTGAATTGAACATCTTTATTTTTAATGTATTTATCATTTATTCATGTCCAAATTTCCTAATTTCACTTCTTTCTAACAAACCCAAAAAAGTTAATTAAAGGAAGCGTAAAGGAAAAGATGTGGAAAATTTAAAGCTCTCCCAACTTAGTTAATTACCAAAGAAATGCATTTGAATATATGAGAAATTTAAAAAGCGTTAAATAAAGAAAAAGAATTCTATCTCAATTTATATTATACTGTGTGAAAGTGGAAATCTACGCGGAAGCTTTCACTTTAATTGGTTGTACCTTTAAATAATTCAAGCAATAATAGTGTTTATCACTTTAATCACTTCAGTCAACTATTCAATGGGCCAAAGTATAAATAGTACTTTTTCAGGGAGCATTTGTTATTACTCTTATTTAATATTTAATATAAAATACTTACTTTAACCTAATTTTTAATCGAAACACATTTTATAAAATCTAGATCATATATGAATTTTCAAATAGTTTTAAATGGGTTAAAATACCTTTTTATCCCAATTTTAGTCAAATTTTGTCAAATAAGTACTAATTTTGATTTTGTGTTCAAATAGGTCTAAATTTTTGTCAATTTTGTTTAATTGAGTTTCTTTTTGCTAACACCGTTTAAATCATTAACGACCATAAACAGTGACGACCACGTGTTACTTCGTGATTTTTAAATTTTTTTTTATTTTTTTAAATATTCACGTGTCAACCCAGTAGCGTATCACGTGTCAAAGTCATTAAATGTTGTTTCAATTGGGAGAGAGACCAAATTGATTCATATTAACAAAAATTGGAACTCAATTGAACAAAAATAACAAATATAGAGACCAGACTGAATATAGAACCTGCTGGGTTGACACGTGGAAATTTAAAAACAATTCAAAAAAAAAATTCAAAAAAAAATACCTAAAAAAAATCAAAAAAACCAATTAAAAAAATTAAAAAATTAAAAAAAAAAACTATGAAATGACACGTGACAGTTACTCTTCATGCCCGTTAATAATTTAAATAATGTTAACAAAAAATGATCCAATTGAATAAAATTGATAAAAATTAGAATCTATTTGAACATAAAATCAAAATTATGACTTATTTAATAAAATTTGATGAAAATTGAAAAAAAAAGTGTTTTAACCTTTTAAATTAATGCAAACTCAAGGACACACCTTAAAAGTAATATCGTGAACAAGAAAAATAAGACTCAGAAAAATTTAACCATAGTAGTAGTCTAGTACTCTCCATCAGTTCTACTCTAAATCAGAATCCAAAATGATTTTCTTTACGCGATAGACTGCAAAAAAGTATATTCTATAAATACTTCAAACAATCAATGCACTTTTGCTCGGACATTCAACAAGCTTACCAAATGGTCATATGAATGAAAAAAAACACCTTTTCATTGTATGTTCAGAAAAAGGCACGAAAAAAATGCAGCATTATTCTTGGAACATGGACACGACCAAATCCGAAGCAGTTCCTCTTCGTGGGTATTGATTTGTTTATGGTAATGGTAATTATAGAGATTAACCTAGTCCTAGTCCTGTTGGGTGTATGGGTTTGGTTGCAGTAGATTGGTTCCGCTTGCATTTTTTGACTTGTGACGCGTATTCCAATTTTCATGTGAGTGTGATATCTAAGTTTGTTGACCCACTCAAACGGAGCAGCCACAAAAAGTTGAACTAAATTACTCACAATTTATTCAACACATCCTCCAAGCCCTTCTCTCAGTTGACTCCGACCCAAACTTCCGGATGCAATAATCTATCACTACTACCACACCACAACAAATACAACCATTAAAGGAACAAATACTAAGAATCTTCTAAAGTTGACTACGAAATTTTGTCACACTTAACAACCGTGTTTCTTAATTCAACATGCTTAGTTTAAGATCCCATAATTATTCAATCATCGGTGCTAAATTTATTCCCAGTCACATGGTAACGGTGTACAGGACAAGAGAAGTCTCCTCTTTGCCTCTTTGCCCGCTTAATGCCAATATAAACTATTCAATCACTTAACATACAACTCTAATCATAATTAGTTTCGGAACGACTTTAAATTTCAAGTTATTTTTTAAATACATTTAAAAGTTCATATGAATTATTAAAGTTCATACATTTAAAAACACGTGGATAAAAAACATGTTGATCCAAAATTATATATTAAAGTTGAAGTGAAGGTTATATATGATGAGAAGATAAGATTGCATAATGTATAAAATTAAAACAAATTATTTATCGATTGTTGAATAGTAGTACCGTACCGTATATCTACGTTTGGGAGAAATACAGTCAACCTCATGGGTTTGGGACTGACGACATGGCTACGCAAGAAAGACGAAAGGGATGAAGAGGTTGCTTTGCCATACACACGGAACCTGTTTGGTTAAACCGTCCAACAATTTTCTCATTCTTTCACTTCAACCATCAAAATCACCGTTCCAACTTAGATATGGAAAATTAAAAAATAAAAAAAATGTACTGCGAAGTCTTACGTTGCACAAAGAGACAGGTGTGAAAAGGTGGTGGTTTCACAATGGTGGAAAAAATTGTCCACTTAACATCACAGGTCGGAATTCCAAATTTCCAACTGTTGTTTTTAGAACAAATCAAATTGCTTCTACATGACACACGTAATGGAAGCTTCCTCTTACGGGGAGAAGGTGGACCCCGGTAGGGAGACAGAACAGGTCGTTTCTGTAATTTCATAATTAAAAAGCTTTTAAATTTAATAATTTATAATTCAAGGGGTTTCTTTGTCAATAGAAAAACTTAGCCTTTTTTTTTTTCTTATGTGAGAGAGGGAATATCATAATGCGACATCAATTCATACTTTAAACGAATTAGGGCATCTAGATTATGCGTGCTTTTATTTTAAAAATTCAATCTTTTTTTTTTCTTGTGTGAGACTTTTAGTCATCTTTGGACATCAACTACTCAACTACCTAACCCTACCCAGTCCTATAATAACCCCCGTTTCCCCTCATTCTCTCCCACAACCTCCTCCAGTTCATTCATCTTGAGAGGGTTTGTATCTGCAAGAAACCAAAAACGAAACAATCAATCGAGCAAGGTTTCAACAGCCACTTGTTGTCGGTTCAGATCTCCTTCCCTGTAAGTTTTCAGCGGGAGCCAACAGAGAGATTCTAAAACTGTCGAAGCAACTTTTTCAGGATCAAGCAAGAGAGGTGAAAGGAAAATGGTTGGAAAGCTGATGGTGGTGAGGCTTGTTTTGGCCATATCTGTGTTGGGCAATCTCCTTCTGACAACCTCGGCACAGTCACAGGCATGCTCGAGCCATACCTTCACGGAGAACAGGGTGTTTACCACGTGCCGTGATCTTCCTCACTTAAGCTCTTACCTTCACTGGTCTTATGATCAGTCCTCAGGCAGGTTGGACATAGCATTCAGACACTCTGGAATCTCCGACTCAGACAGGTGGGTTTCGTGGGCTATAAATCCTAACAATGACCTCTCTTCATCCATGACTGGAGCACAGGCTCTGGTGGCTATCTCACAATCTGGCGGCACCCCAAGAGCATACACTTCTTCCATCCAAAGTCCCGCAACCCAGTTGGCAGAGGGAGCCATCTCTTATCCTCATTCTGGCTTGACGGCTACCCGTCAGAACAATGAGATCACCATCTATGCCACCCTCACTCTTCCAAACAATACCGCTACTTTGGTCCACCTTTGGAATGACGGTTCTCTCTCTGGTTCTACCCCTCAAGCGCATTCTTTGTCCAACACCCAATCTAAGGAAAGTTTGGATCTTCTTTCTGGTGCCACTCAAGCAGGATCAAGTGGGGGTTCACTCCGAAGAAGAAGAAATGTAAGTACCTATTTTTCTGGTGCCTGGACTTTTTTTTCTTTTTTTTTTTGAGAAGCTGATTGAAGGATGTTGATTTGTTGTCAGGTCCATGGAATTCTTAATGCTATGAGCTGGGGGACTTTGATGCCCCTTGGTGCCATCATAGCTAGGTATTTGAAGGTGTTCAAATCTGCTGACCCTGCTTGGTTTTACCTTCACGTTACCTGCCAAACCTCTGCATACATAGTTGGTGTTGCTGGTTGGGGAACTGGTCTCAAGCTTGGCAGTGACTCAACTGGTGTTACCTACGATACCCATAGAGCACTCGGAATCACCCTCTTCTGCCTTGGAACCCTTCAGGTATGATTTATGAGATGCTCTTCATTTGTTTTTGTTTCCGAACCCTCTTCTTTTGAATGCTATGGGGACTCAAACAAACTACCTCTTTCGCTGAATACAGGTTTTTGCTCTGCTTCTGAGGCCCAACAAGGATCACAAAATCAGAATCTACTGGAACTTTTACCACTACGCCATTGGATACGCCACCATAATCATCAGTATCATCAACATCTTTAAAGGGTTCGAAGCCTTGGAGGTTTCCGTAGGGGATCGCTACAATGACTGGAAGCATGCTTACATTGGCATCATTGCAGCTTTGGGTGGTATCGCTGTGCTTTTGGAGGCTTACACATGGTTCATTGTGTTGAAGAGGAAGAAATCAGCGAACAAGACAGCACATGGAATCAACGGAACAAATGGTGTTAATGGGTATGGTTCTAGTGCACAGCATGTGTAGGGAAAGTGACCATATAGATACTGGATTTTTGGCTTCTGAATTCTATCTATATGAGTTTTGTTGTTAAACTCCTTTTCTGTCTATATATTTGTTTACACGTGAAGTGTGTTTAGGACACTCCACTAGCTTAGAGTTTGGTTTCGATATGAAATTCTTTCGTAGGATAGTTAACGAGTTCCTGCTATTCCAGAGGATACTTTGTATCGGTTTTTCCATATTTGTATTTATTTACCTCCGTCTTACTCTTTCTCCATACCTTTCAGTTTCAAATATCTTCTTATGTTATATCTTGTGGTTAGATAAAGATATTACATTTTTTTCTTTTGTTCTTTCTGCTTTGGGCAAGAGCAGGGTGGATTTTTTTGTATGAACAATTTGGTAAAAATTTTTCGAAAACGTTGTGTTGAATTGAATTTCTGTCTGCACCTTGGAATTCAACCGTTGAGAGCTGCGAATAAGAACATAAATGGTATAAAGAGTACAGGCTGGACATGAGATGTTTGGGTGAACATGATTGACCTAACATCTTTGGAATGGTGTGAATTTATCGAGCCGCAGGGATGGATGCATTATGCTCTTTTTGTCATATTGGACTATTCTCTTTCTATCTGCCCTTAAACTAATCCTTATCAAATCAATATTTAATACACGTTGATCCTCTTTTTCTGAGAGTTTGAAAACCGAACCCACAAGTAGGTGCGCACGCCAACTTATTTTTATGTGTAATAAGTTGCTGGTTGCATTTGTTTGTTCTTTGTATTTCGGCCAAACTCATGCGAAAAGGCCAAGGCACTAGGCAGTGTCTGTATTGTAGGAAATTAGAAAAAAGGGCGACGAGTAAGTGTGGAAAGAATCGCAGCATAATCTAGACGGAAGTTTATGGGAAGTCTCCCACACCCCATGTGAATGGAATTAATTTAAAGCGGTTGAGATTTTTTCTGAATAACTTTTCTGAACGTGTTATTTAATTTCTAGAATAGTTTGTTTCCCGATTTCACCAATTAAAGTACCAAGTTACTCCGTAATGATCTCAATCAAATAAAATGAATAACTAGCTATATATATATATATTTTCACCAAGATTCTTGTTTTACGCCACCACTCCACTTTGTGTGGGAAGTATATATCGGTCATACCCAACTCGTGAAGTGAGGAATGGGAAACTTTCCGAAACACAATCTTTTTAAGAACAATTGATCTTGTGAAACAACAAATGGAAAACGATCTTTGCCTGCGTGATATTTGATGGAGTGGTGATCCACCTCCCATGCTCACTACATTCATGTTGTACTGGGCTACTTGTAATTGATATGATATGATTGTCTTCTATCGTTTTAAGGAACTGTGTGAGACAAGTAAATAAGTCTTCCAATAATTAATCTTTGATATCTTCTGCTTAAAATCTTATGGCTAAAAGATTTGTAAATATTTTCTTGATATATATTGTTCTTGTAAATTCATATAACACGGAACTCAACTTACAGTTGATTTCACCCATTTGTCATGTGATCAATAGCACTGATGAGTAATCCAAGTTCTGTTCACAGAAAGATGTGCATAGGACTTACCATTGTTGCATGCGCAAGATTTGACATTGGAAGAGGAGGATTCTTGTTTTTCGTGATTACAACAACATGGTTGATCTTCTTTGTAGTGTTGTTGATAAATGTCACCATTCAGTGTAGCCAATAATATTGTACCAACATTGCTTTCAGTATCACTGTCACCACAATAAGTACATGTGAAGAAGGTGTCAGTTTTGTTGGATGAATTTTTTTCTTTTGAAGATTGAGTAGGTCCAGGAGGACAAAAATGCAGTGTCAGATAGCTTGAGGTGCTTAGTGTGTCATTGTTGTGATCCTCGCGAACATATGCCAAAACATGATTAAAATTCAAGAGGAGGATCCTCACTCAAAAGGTTTTGATGTAACACCAGTGAGGAAGTCAGATTTATAAAAAAAAAATGGTATCATCCAAGATTATTCCAAATGCAAAAGGGGTATTATTCGACACGATTTGTTGAGCAATAACCCTTCGTTCATGAGTTGTAAATAACTGGTAAGGAAGCTTTGGTGATGGTGTATGTGAATTCCATTGGGTTAATGCAGCTTGCATACCATGTGGAAAATAATATTTTCTGAATTCTGTTATTTCACTAATACTCACATTTATATACAAAGTTTACACAATATAACTTGCTTCCCCATTTTCCTAGTTAGAGTACCAAAAATACTTCACGACACTTATCTAATCAATTCAACTAAACTTTTGATGAATATCCATTTCCCATATTCTTGCCTAATTCCTTAAGCTCAAGCCAATAGCTGCATCATTAACACACCAGACAATGAACCAAAATTAGATTACATATATGCTCAAACAATCACATTCTCCCCATCAAATTCTATAGTAGTGCTACTTTCACTAAAAGAAATATAGAGAATAAACAATTGTAAAATAATTTTTATGAACTATAAGTAAATATAATTTAAATCAGCAGTTAGATGATTTGTCTTAACCTTGCTACATAATTTAAATCAGCACTTAAACGAGACCATTTACTACATAATAGCCGATGTAATAGGCTTTAGTATTTGTTGGGTTGGGTCATATTAATTCTGATGGGTTGTTTGGATAAGTTTATAATCAGCCATTTTTTTTTAACAAAAAAAATATTTTTGTTTTTAATAAATGAAATAAATACAATAAATCTTTAAACCAAAAAAATAATATGTATCTATTTTAGTAATGATTGTTATAATGATTATGATTTTATATAATTTATTATTAAATTTTAACAAAAAATATACTAAAAATAAAATTTTAAATATACTTAAAAATTTATAGATATTAAAACATAAATAGAGATCAATTATCATACAATTCTGATCCGCTATCTGAACCTGAATATAAGTATTAATTTACTCAATTTTATTTATTCAACTTTACCCGTTCCCCCAACTTTACCCGTTCACCCGATCCAACTCAACCATGTGTTCAAACTTTTTTCTAAAATTTATTCTCAATCCATCAGATTGGATGTTGGGGGCTTCTCCCTGCACCTTCAATAGTTCTTCTGTACCCCCAAAAAAGACTGTTATACCCTTATTTACTATGAATGAGAGAGTGGGTGAAAGTGGGTGGGACGCAGTAAATTTCATTTACTGCGTCGCCAACATCCTGCACCCCCAAAACATTATTTCTTCTACTCGCGTTTCGTCTCTTCTCCATTCCAGTATCGGAATACAAAAGCCGTTTTACGAAAAAATCAAAACGTATGGGAAACGAATTACAGAATCCGTTTCATAACACTTTGAAACGGATTCTATATTCCGTTTCAAAAAAAATTGCAAATTGTTTTTACGAAACGGATTACAGAATCCGTTTCATAGTGTTATGAAACGGATTCTGTAATCCGTTTCGTAAAAAAAATTTGCAATTTTTTTTGAAACGGAATACAGATTCCGTTTCATAACACTATGAAACGGATTCTGTAATCCGTTTCGTAAAAACAATTTGCAATTTTTTTTGAAAAAAAATTGCAAGAAACGGATTACAGAATCCGTGTCACATCCCATACATTTTTTGCTTTTCTGCCTTGGTAAATAAAGTGTCAATGGACATTTGTCACAGTGTGACACTTACAGAGATTGCAGTGTAGCAAGCTCGAACATCAATTTCTCCATCATCATGCATCCTGAATAAAGTATTTGATGATTGAAAAGAAAAGATTGATTAGAAAAATAAGGTTTCACAAGCAACTCTGCATGTCTCAACCACAAAGAGAATAAACCGCATTAAAGAAATGCTTTCAACAAAGCAGATGAATTCACACCCTTCAGACAAGTGTGCGGTGGCAGATTGGTTTCTACACAACAGGGGCTCCACAAACACAAGAAAATAAAAAATGTCACCATTCATAGGTGTGAATGGTGGTGCATTGCATTTGTGAACAGAGAGCAAATACATGG
>Ga0214542_1004589_pt1 | contig 27225 bp, 15 predicted proteins | sample CNSS1metaG_FD_160096 | JGI IMG/M metagenome (GOLD analysis project Ga0214542, IMG submission 160096) | Root nodule microbial communities from cowpea collected in UCLA plant growth center, Los Angeles, California, USA - CNSS1 | ecosystem: Host-associated > Plants > Roots > Nodule | place: USA...
ATTTAATATTTTTTTATTTAATATATATATATATATATATATATATATATATATATATATATTATATTTGTTCTGTTTTGTTCTTATTGTTATTTTCAATAAGTAAAAATTACATCATGATTAAATATATTTTTAATGTTTAAACTACATCATAATAAAATACGAAACATTAGTAAACATAGAAGATTTTCTAAGTGTTTTATTTAAAATAAATAATACAGTTTGTTAAAAATAGGGATGTTACCATTCACACTCCACTAATTACCGAATGGTGGAATGATTTAAGATCTTTCTATGCAGATAAGTCTGACAAATTGATTTTGTTCAAATACGTCAGAAATTCTTCTTTCCAACTCCACGTCTCTAAACGTTCGACAGACTCACAACTCCAAGCCAATTTCCCAAACAATATTTCCATCCGTCGTCCTCCAAGCATGTCAATGTTAATTCATTTTGAAGTTCGACTATTCAGATACTACTGTAAAGCCAACCACTTGGTTAGTTCTTTTATTTATTTTTTATTATTTATTTACATGCCTTCTTAATAAGTAATATGTCTTCACATTATGTTTGCAGTATTTGAAAAAAGAATTTGTGAGTTATTTTCAAAACAGTGGATTTTCATATGTTGTTCTACACGAACCAAGGGGCAAAGTCGAATGTAAATTGATCATAAGACGTACGTCTGCAAAGATAGGAGCTGACTGGAAAAATTTTTGTGCTCTTCATCAACTATCTGCAGAGGATCACAATGAACTCTTTTTTTGAAGTTGAAAGTGAAAAACCAAAGCATTCATATCAAAGCTCATTATCCTTTAACTTGGTTTAAGTGTTGAACATTTAGTATGTCATTATTTTTTTATACTATATATATATATATATATATATATATATATATATATATTTATTAGAAGAATTAAACTAGACTTTCCTATTTTATGCAGTTATATTATATATATGAATGTATATTTTGTAATTTAAACTTTATATTATGTGTTTTTTTCTTTTGATGTTATATAGTTATCTCAACCTAATTATTTTAATTATGAAGTTCTTTGATAAAAAAATGAAAATCAGAATTATAGCACATTTGTAATCTAAATAAATTTTAATTATATTTGGAATTAATCAAAATTAATTATCATTCCATCTAAATTCAAAATTTAAACGTAAACATTAAATATTACTTATTATTTAAAAAATAATAATTTAACGTAAACATTAAATATTATGTTTTATAACATTCGCATTCCAAGATCATTTAACGTGAAGTTTAAATATTTAATATTTTCATAAATTTATATAAATATTACATAAATATGAAAAATTGCAACGCATTGAAAATCACTATTTATTATTGCCACGAATCACTTAAAATCTCTTTGTCTTACAAAATGTTGTATACTCTAACGCATTAAACATGTCAATTTGGAACGTGTCAATCAATATTCAAACTCATTAATATTCGCATTGCTCGAGATAATGATGATTAAAGGACTGTTGTACGTATTTAAACTGCTCATTCATCTCTCACACGTTTTCATTATTAAACTGATTAAGATTACAACATAACATAATCCACTAATGAATAATAATTCTGATTCTTGATCACGGTACAGGTTTTTAAATCTTTCTTTCATCATCGTGTTCACTTCTCAAAAAAATCATGATTGCAATGTCAAGATTTCTCAACTGCCAGCTATATGATACTATTTTTAGAGTAAAACCAAAAGAGAATTGAAAATACTTATACTGGACGAAGATGGAAATGTCACAAACACAACAAAAAACGTTGTGTACAAAGAAATTTTTGAAACTCTTTGACAAATAAGAGATTATAGGTATGTAATTTATTATTTTTTATTTCGAATTTAACTTATTAGTTTGTAAAAACATACACGAACTTATTTATCTTTCAAAGTATTGCATCTTTTGTTCTCTATTGAAAGAAAATCATTGTGTTTTAAAGAAATAATATTTTCAGCATAGCTTAATATTTCTATTAGTAATCTTTTTTGTGTTTGTTGTTGCAGATAAAAAAATAGACAACCAAAGACAAAATGAAATACAACAACAATGTTTCTCAAAAAACAACAGTATGTTTTTTTATTATGTTCTTAATTCATTTATCTTATCTTTTCTATTTATACACTTGACAATAGATTATTACATAGGACTCATTGTTCATTTCCATTAAAAAAATAAAATCTAAAAAATCCGGTGCGATTGCACAGGTAAAAAACTAGTAGAGAAAAATAGAAAACAAAAATATAAAAAAGAGAAAAACTAAGGAAACAATAATGTTACCATGCATTACAAAAAAGGTAAATCCAGGAATATATAAACCGAAAAAGAACAGGAAAAGACATAATAGAAACAAATGAAACTAAAGTAACAAAGTATATAACCTAAAAACTGTCACATGAGATTGTGTCTGATTTTCTAGATGATAGAAAACAACTCAAAACTATGAAGAGCGATTTATTTTACAGTATAAGTAGGGAAATTTACCAAATATGCAGTGTGCTTAATTTCATTAGATGGAATATTCTGGTGGTGATCTAGTGGGAGAAGAAAGCAAAGGTTTGGGTGGGATTTGTATGGAATCCATGCTACCTTCCAACATATCAATCACTCTGCTCATTGTTGGTCTATCATTAGGAAACGTTTGAGTGCACCATAAACCCACCATTGCCAACCTCTTTGCAATCTCATTTTCTTCTCTTGTCATCTCCATATCTGGTCTCAAATCATCATCCAACTCAAGCTTAGTGTAAGCCCAGTGTGGGAAGTATATCTCACTTGTATTACTTGCTTCACCATTGATGTTCTTCCTTCCTCCCACCATCTCCAGCAACATCATTCCATAACTATAAACATCAGACTTGTATGAAACTCTTCCAAAATTTTTACTCCATATTTCTGGAGCTACATACCCCATTGTTCCTCTAGCATCTGATAAGGAAACAATACTTTCATTCCTAGGACACAGTTTTGCCAACCCAAAATCAGCTATCTTTGCACAAAAGTTCTCATCCAGAAGAATGTTATGTGGTTTTATGTCAAAGTGAAAAATTCGAGTGTTGCATCCCTTATGCAAGTATTCTAACCCTCGAGCTATGTCCCTTGCAATTTTATATATGACATCCCAACTCAAGGCTGAAAGTGTTTCATCTCTTGTTTTGTAAATGAATTTGTCAAGGGAACCATTGGACATAAATTCATATATGAGAACTCTCTTGCGACCTCTCAAACAGAATCCAAGAAGAGAGACGACGTTAACATGAGAAGTTCTACTAATGCTAGCAACCTCATTCATAAATTCTTCACCATTTGTTTTGGAAACACTCAACATCTTTACCGCCACAAGTCTACCATTGGATAACTTTCCTTTGTACACCGCACCGAAACCACCTTGTCCCAACTTCTCTTTGAAGTTATTGGTCATTTTCTTGACATCTGATAGTTTATATCTTTCCAGAGCTAAAGGGCCATGACTTTTAAGAAATGTTTCAATATTTTGATTACTTTTTGAAGTCAAGCCAAATTTTGCTTGCCAGGTTGGTGACTTGTATCTTACACAAAAAATTGAAATTAATATCAACATTGCTGCAATTACTGAACATGTAACACCTGTTAGCAAATACATTATATAGAGATTAATGAACATTTACTTAAATAAAAAATATAGTTATAGTTAGTGAATTTAAATATAAACAAACTTCAATAATTCCAACTCTATGAAAATTTATTAAAGATCGATAACTAATATGTAGTGGAAACTATTAAGCGATAATTTAAATTGATCAGAGAGAATACACATAAATATTTTTTTTCCATGATTACGACTATACAATTGTGAAGAGATAAGAGAGAAACACGAGAAAATAGTGTATGTCATAAATATTCAAGGAACTAGTGAATGGGAAAGTATAAAAGGAAATTTATATTTATTACCTAAAATAATGAGTCTCCTCTTTTGGTTCCCATTTCCTGCAAAAGTAGATGAGAAAAGAGGAATTCATAAGACTCCTAATATTGGTGAAAATTTTGTTAAAATATTGTTTAGATCAAAATAAAACATTCGATCTACTTTTACAGTCACTTTCCTTTGGAATAAGTTACAATATCTTTCTACCTCACTTTATAATGCAATCTTAAAATTTATGACAGAGGAAAGAAGCATTTGGGTCCAATCTAAACGAATTTTCTACCTTAGTGTTTAATTTTTTCATTGTTACAATACGTTTTAAATCTTATATTATACGTTGGATTTCAACACTAAAATTTACTATCATTTACTTAGTCTACATTATAAACTTATGTTCAAATTTTTTAAGAAATGAATTTTAAGTCTAACTCAACTTTATAAAACTAACTTGTAACATGAGATTTACATTCATTTATATACTATAAATTTATTTTATCTTTGGTTGATACGAGATTTCAACTAAATTGATCTCAACTAAAGCCAACTTGCTCTCGTTATAAAAAGACGAACCATACAAAAAATTGTTTGTTCAGACCTAGAGTCAGATGTCGGGCATGCAACCAATTGCAAAAAGGCAACCAACTTGTTGAGCATGAAGAACAGATTGAGGAGCACTTCTTTATTTCTTCTTTTTATTCTGCCAATCACAACAAAGAAGCTTGGCTCATAGAGAATGAGTGTACCAATCATATGACTCATGATGCAAGTTTATTCAAGGAACTTAGATTGGTCCTACTTTTCTAAATTCACATTTGGCAATGGAGAAAGTGTTGATATTAAAGACAAAGGAGTGGTTACGGTTAAAAGTCCTTTAGGTAATAAATACATTTAAGATGATTTATTTGTGATCGACAAAGTTCCTTATGGACAAGAGAGAATTATTGGAGCATGTTAAGTTCTTTAGTTTTAACATGTGATTGACTAAATTAATTTTAAAAATATAATTTATGAAGTTATGCATGAATGATGTGGTATTTTTTAGACTTGACTTGGTATGTTGTTGCAAAATATGTGATTATTTGATATTTGGAATTTGAGATGAAATTATTGATATGTGAATATGAAAATATGATTAAGGATGTATATGATTGTGAAAGTATTGTTGTGAAACTGAAGTGATAATGAGTTTGTGAATATATATATATATATATATATATATATATATATATATATATATATATATATATATATATATATTGTTGGGCTGATGAAAATAGCATGTCTTGAAAAGTCTCATATCACCTAGGATAACCAATGGGGTGGGTGTTAGTGACTATATAATGAGCTCTAAGTCCATGATATTCCTTGTCCCGAGTCAAAACACTTCAAGCTTGTATTTGACTCTTTTTATTTCTTATACTCTTGTAATAAGAGCGTTGTGAAATTTTGGTTAAATTATTGCTTTGAAGAGTGTGGGTACTCCGGTCAAAGGGCATGAGAGAGTTGTCTATGTGTTTCCTTGTGTTTATTTTTATTTCTCTATTAATAGGGTAATTCTTAGGGATAAAAACGGTAATGTTCTTAATTGATGAGGTGTTTTTCCCGACAGTGGTATCAAGAATTATGGTTCAGTAGGATTTTTTTTTTATAGTATGCTTTATGGTTGCAGCATAGTTTGATCTTCCACATCCTAAAAGATTAATTCCTTATGGTTGAAAAATCATCCTTGGTTGTTGAAGTAGCAATGAAAAATTTGATGGAAGGATCATTGTTAGTGTTGTGTTGAGGCGGTGAATCTACAGCTAGGTTCGTGGAGCTACAAGGATTGTGAGTTGTGCTGGATTTGCAGTGGAGTTCGCAGTGGCGAGATGCTCCTGGATCTACTGAGGACACCGTAGTGGTTGTTCGCATGGCCCGATGAGTGATGTACGATGGAGATCTGACTTGTATGAGTCACAGTTTGATGCATGTGCGTGGAGGAAGTGCTCTGCGGTTTACAAATCTACTTCAACCGAGAGTTAATGGTGGTGTCACGTCACCAGGCGTTATGTCGACGGGTGTTGCATCTCCGACGAGGGAGTCAAATGGCACGGTGGCTGCAAAGTGTAGATGTTCAATCTGTAGTTTTTCGCAAGGTTCAGTGGTTTTGCATCATGGGTTACGGCATTGTTCCGACGAAGGGTGTATGATGTTTATGTGCGTGCCTTGGCTAACATTTATGCAAGGTGTGTGGTGATTATACACGGGCATGGGTTAGCATTAATGCAAGGTACATGAAAATTCTTGGGATGACTTAATTCAAAGTGGAAATTCTTGGAATGGTTTGATTCCAAGTGAAAATTCTTGGGATAGTTTGATTCCAAATGAAAATTATCGTGATGACTTGATTCCAAGCGATACTCCTTATGATGAAGTATGATTGTTGGTATAGGCAATGAAGATACGTTTATTTTAATCAGGGTGCAGAATGTTAGGTTGATGAAAATAACATATCTTGAAAAGCCCTATATCACATAGGATAACTAATGGGGTGGGTGTTAATTACTATATAATGGGCTCTAAGTCCATGATGTTCCTTGTCCCGAGTCAAAGACACTTCAAGCTTATATTTGACTGTTCTTATTCTTATTTCTAATACTTTTGTAATAAGAGCGTCGTGAGATTTGAGTTAAATTATTGCTTTGGAGAGTATGGGTACTCGGGGTCGAAGGGCATGGGAGAGTTGTTTATGTGTTTCCTTGTGTTTATTTTTATTTCTCTATTAATAGGATGATTCTTGGGGACAAAAACGGTAATGTTCTCAATTGATTATGCATTTTTCCCTATATATATATATATATATATATATATATATATATATATATATATATATATACACACACACACACACACACACAGGAGCATTGTATGTGATTGACGTAATTCCACGATCTCATATGGGGAGATTTTATGGTGGTGTTATTTTAGTGTGTGCATTGGACTATGGATTCAAGTAAAATGACATCTTGAAACTCTAACGATCATTCAGACTCAATTAGAGTAGAATGGTTCATGTGAGACATGATAATTGCCTTAGATGATGATGGATTAATCTTGTGTGTGGTAGGGTGAAACCCATTTACAATGGCTCTACAGAGTAGTAGAGGTCACTACAAATGCAAGTCTACAATTTGATTTCAAATGTATGTATCCAGATAATTGAGTTTAGTGTTAACTGTTTGTGTACAATTATGTGAATTATGGAAGTCTATCTATGTATGGCTTATAATTGATATATTTTAATGATCTTAGGATAACTCTTTTGTATACTAGCTTACCCTTGCACTTTGTCGTCTTGTGTTGTTTTCTTCTTTTGTAATGATCACCATTTTTGTAGAAACAGATAAAGAGGCAAGTTTAGAGACACGTATGAGAGATAAGAAATCTATAGTTAGAGTTGTGAGATTGTGGCAGAGATATAAGTGGTTAGGATTACCTTTAAAGTTTTTGTTAATGCTATATAGATAGTATATTTTTATAGTCTTAACTCATAGTATTCTTTATTTTATTAATCTACCTTTAAATATTATTGTAAAATATCTTATTTTATTAGTATTATATTACTAAAATGGGATATTACAACAACAATATATATGAAACATAAAAAACATATGTATGGAAGGAAATTTTATTATTACCAGTGATGAATTTCCTTGAGAAATTTAAGTTACCTACAAAATTGAGGGAAAGAAAAATCATGAGTAGTTAAAAGAAATATTTTACAAAATAATAACATGCATAATTATTAATGTGACGTGATATTTTAATGACAGGATATGATATAATAGAATAAATAAAGACAACACTAACATGATAGAGTATGAAAAAGGAGTAAGATAATAAGATAAACCGTAATTATATGTGATGTTTATTGTGCAACTTGATAAATGCTGAATATTAATAAGTCGTAATAATGACGTAATAAGATAACAATAATGACAATGCACTAACTACAATTATAACAATTATGTAAATAATAAAAATGAAACTCTGCTGAATGACAATGCTATCTTTACAATGAATTATCCAAATTTATATAGATAATCAGGGTCAGTTCAACGGTATGAGTAAATCATTTGCTAGGTTTCTAGTATAATAAGACCTTAAAAAAATTTTACTACTAATATTTCTGTATTAAATTAATTATAAAATTATATTTAAGAAAAAGTCTCAAATATGTTTTAGTATTAATATACTTCTATTAAATTAATTATAAAATTATGTTTAAAAAAAATCCAAAAAATATTTTATTATTAATATAGTTTTATTAAATTAATTATAAGTTTATGTTTGAAAATAAAACTTAATTAAATTATTATTTTTTGATAATTTTTATTGGTATTTAAAATGATAAATAATGAGTTAAAACTTTTTTTAGCAAATTATAATTTTTTTTACGAAAAGAAGAATGATTAGTGATATTTTTATTCTCTTATAATCAATTTGTATTTTATTTTCTTCTTTTATCTCTATATGACCTCTCTTGTCTCTCCTTACTTTTTTCTCTTCTAAGAGTCATTTTTTAGGATTTTAGCATATTATATTCCTTGAATCTCCTCATCTTGAATCTCTATGTATCAATATTTTCATCCTCATTTCTGGTTAGTATGTTTTTCTTTTTGTTATTTTTATTTTGATTTGGATTTGTATTAGAATTAGAAATGTGGTTCTTCTACATAGTTTTGTTTTTTGGTACTTTTCGATTTACGGGTTTCAAGATTCAGTATCTTGCCCACTTACTATTGAAGAACAAAAAAAAATTTTAATTATTTTTATTAATGAATAATTACATCACAAAAAGGAGTTATGAATAAATTTATGAAAATAGATAAGAAAAATGAATTAGAAAATAGGGGTAGATGCTCTTTGAATGAACAAGATAATAGCACTATAGATATAGGTGAAAACAACAATAAAGAAAGAGAAGTAGTTAGTGATTAAGATAATGTTAACAATTCCGGTATAAGTTGTTTCGGCCGAAAAGAATTTCTCAAAGTTAAAGATAATAAAAATTTATTCAAGATCAACAATGTCCCAAGAAATATTAGTCGAATTATTAGCCGTATTATTTATTGAAAAAAAATGTTTTACATCAAAAAAAGATAAAAAAAAAATTTGAATAAAAAGTCTTATTTTTTAAATTTGCTCCATTCCTAAGGATAATTATTAGAATAAATTCATATATATATATATATATATATATATATTTATTTATTTATTTGTACTTTTGTATTTCTTTTTTCACTTATATTTAACGTTCGACTTCATACTCAGATACTCAAGTTTGACGTCAACATATACAATGGATTAATTTAAATGTAATAAATCACCTATGAGATTTTTTTATGGTGGGCATGTGGAAATGTTTGAACAAGTTTTTTTTTATAAATATTTTTAAGAAAGAAATATAAGAATAAATATAGGTAAAGTAACCTGGATCCTACAATTGAAAAGTTATGAAAAGTCTAAAGAGAAATATTTTAATATTGAGTAATATTTTGTGACATGAGCACCAATTTTGAAAGTAAAACAAGAATAAGTGGAGAAATAGTTTCGCAATATTAATTGTTTAAAAATATCAAGAAGAAAGCACCATGGTTGATTGGACCCTAGGCAGGTGATGTTGAATTAATTGGGGTTTTTCTTGTTGCACTCTCATTCTCATAACCACATCTCATTCTACAGAGTAAAAAGATTAAAATACTTTTACTCCATCTCACTGTTGTTACCTTGTTTCAGAAGACAGTCAAAGCTGGAGAATTGAAGTGAGTAAAGGAATTATATAGGCATGACTTGGAAAAATGTGCAGTCAGCCACTCTTGTTTTTCTCACCCTCATCGTTCAGGTCAACGACTAAGAATCTACTCTTCCCTCCCTACCATTCACTTTTTTTTTCTTTATTAATATAAGTTTATTTTATTAACTATTTTATCTCTAAAATATATAGGTCAAAATGAATATAACATGTGTTAAAGTATAGTTAATTTGTTCCAAAATATTAAAGCTACCTCTTCATTTACATAATTAAGTTACGCATACATGCAAGTTTAACAACATAATTTTATAATATTAATATGACAGAAGAATTAAAATATAATAATTATGTAGGTAAAATACTCTTTCTTATAATGTTTAATTAAAAAACCTGTTTCAAATTCTTTCCATAATTGTCCGAGAATAATGATAAACAAAAATTAAATTGAAATTGGTGTTATTGCACTCTGTTTTTGTTTTTGGGATCAGAATAATTGATGATGTACCAACAATGGCGAAGCCGAAGCTTTATGGGAGTTGGGGGGAAAGAAACCATGGCGGAAGGATATAAGTCATTGTAAAAAAAATTTGATGATTTGTCAAGAAAAAAAAAGGAGTTTTTTTATAAAAAAAAAAAAAGAGAGAGAGAAAGGAAGTTATGATTGGTAAGTGGGTGGTGGAGATGGAAAATCAGAGGATAGGAGTAACAGTGGGTTGGTCCAGTTGCATATGTTCCGAGACTGCACTCAATTAATTTTGTTAATTTAGTCGTAATTGTCGGATAAAACAGAGGGAACACGGAAAAAAGAGGATAGAAGACTTACTTCCTTTGGGAAGAGAACAGTTTTGATTTGCGCAATAGTAGTCGCATGAAACTAAATAATCATATCTCCAGCAACTTTCGTCACTTAATCTGCAGCAACCATCAGGAATACTATAGTTGACCTGAAACGCATGATTGAGAGCTTGTTCCAGAACTACGGCTCCGTCATCACTATCATTATAACCATCCAGAGGAGCGGCAGCAGCCACGAACAAAAGTCCCGTGCAATCCTGAAGCGGTGGATATCCGTAGAGCATCTCCTCTTCCTCAAAGTAATACAGAAAATCCCCGCACGTAAATTTGCGTTTTGAAGGGAAATTCGGGATTCTAGAACAATTTTGGAATATGATGATTTTATGCACTGGCGCCTTATACAGGAGCAGAGTGTTGCTCAAGTTCCAGTAATCGAAGTTCTGATAATCGAAGTTCAAAAAGTGAGAACAGACATCGGTTACAGGGGGTGTTAGCATGACTTTCATGGTGTGAGCGGTGTTGTCGATATCCTTCACTCTGAAATTTTGATATTCATTGTTATGATAGCAGCTGAGCAGGGATGATGCGTCGGCGCCGTTACATTGAGAGGCTGGATGTTTCCAGAAAGGGTAGATGATGGCGGACACGCTTATGTTGCACCGGTATGACTGCTCAGCACAAAGAGGTGGCGATGGTTGAGAATGGGAGTGTGGCAAAGCGATGGAGAAGAAGCAAGAGACGGTGAGTGCGAAGGCAAGAAGGTGACTATGCTTATCGTCCATTCTCACTTCCCTCCCAACCCTTTCTCGCATAAATCAAAGCTATGGAATCACTTCTTCTCATCACCATACCATACCAATTATTCACACACACACTCCTCCCACGAACGAAACTACCTCCTTCTTTCCTCTTAATTTCTTTACTCCCCACCTCTTCCTAATTCAAAGAATTTGGGAAGAAACTCTCTTGGTTACTTCCGTATTTTTGTTTTTCTCCCTTCTAAAGTCGATGCTTATTTTAACATTTTTTTGACTCACATCTTCCACCGTTTGATATGCATTAGTGTGAATCAATAATTTTTTTAAAAGAAAAAATAGTATTTCATCGATCAATAATTCACACTAAACTATGTTAAGAGATATATGTTAAGAGATAAAGAAAGAGAGTAAAAAAAATTAGAGTCATAATATAATTATCCTTTCAATAAATAATAACATTAAAAGTAAGAATTTAATGATTTATTATCGATATATGCGTTTTTTCTTCTCACACCTCTAACTCTAACCTGTGAACTTTTTTCATATACAATTCATGTTATTCATTTCTATTAAACGTGAGATGTTAAATACTTGAAATCCTAACAGGAGTAATATCATGTGAAATTTTGCAAGCAAAATTGAATGGGATGATTATACGGGGTTGGCTTCATTCCCGTGATGCATAATTGACGTCTTTGATTCCACATTTGAAATGAAATCGTAAAACCTCTACGAATTCAATCTTTCTTTGACGAATATTGTTTTTCATACCGCAAAGCAGTTCAACCAAATGTTTCCATGAGAATTTCTAGTAATATATGGTTCATACTATAATAGTAAGAATTGACACAACTTCAATCTCAAATAAACTTTATCCTACTAGAAAAAAGGTATCTTCATCACCAATCGTGTCAATTCATCATTTTATTGCTGTTATAAAAAAACAGCCTCGCACAAATAACAGAAGTTAGAATAACAGACAAAAGATTACCTAATAGCAATAAAATTGGGCAAAAGAACGAAGGTGAATGCTTGGGACTGTTCAATGAAAAATAATTCTAAAAAGTCAATAAAAATGGACGTATCAAAGAAAATTCCAGATACAGTTTGTCATCACACTAATGCGTAAAAACAGCCTGGGTGGAAACGAGTTACCATGTCTGTAAGTTTGTAAGCATAGAACCAACAATTTCTAAGCCAAGTACAATCACTCAGAAAGCAGCAGACAAACCCAGGCACCATGTCACTTGGAAGTCTCCTCATCTTGTGTCGCCTAAGGATGTGTTCTCTTTAACCTAAGAAATTGTTACAAAGGGCAGAAAATAAATAGAAGAAAATTCACGATCCGATTAGATCAGGTGTTTCTGCCTCGATGGACAACAATGCAGTGTGTACTTTCCCTGTCCAACTGTCAAGTCTATCCCGTAAGGATTTGATCTGTTGAATACCCAGAACTCTTGGTTGCACCCAGGAAACGTGCACTGTGCCCTCAACTTGATCAATTATACCCTCAATTAGATGAACCTGCAAATAAAGAAATTCACTTTCAAGCTTTAGGTTTTAAAACGTTATTTGCCGAAGCTCTATATGATAATAATGAAGTTCTCAAATGCAGACATTACAGTAAAGAAACTTCCGATTGCTTTGCTTGGAACAGTTCATGGACAACCAAAAATTCTTTGAAACAAATACATAATGCTGTAAATACATTCAGAATGATGTCTTCTGGTACTCGTAAGAAACATTCAGTTATGGAGCAATATAAGTATTTCTAAACCACAGCCACAATATTAAACAAGACCCTCTGCTTAATCACTGAAAAGGTGTAGATATACAAGTAAAAACAACAAATTTAATTGAATGGGGAAAAAGATCCCACGTCTAAAGCAGCTTCAGGAGGTAATGAAAGGACAAGATGAAAGCAAGACTAAAGGGTTAACACAACACCAATTCCAGACAGCCAAAAAAGTATTTCAACTTTCAACCTGGGACAAACCCTTTGGACTTTAATATGTGGCAAATAATCTCTCAAACTTATAACATCAGATAAATAACGTATTCCGTGCAAACTTCCCAAGATTTATAAACCGTAGTAAAAGATGAAAAATGCTCAACAAAATTTTAACCAAATACATTTCGTCATTTTTAAGTCAATTAAACTCTCCAAACCAACCAATTGTCCCATTTTAACCCACTTCTTAGCAATGGATGTGGTTAATTTTCAGGTGACAAAAATAGAGTTAATTGCAAATGATAACTACAATGAGTTGTCCAATAGACAATAAAAGTCAACAGAATATTTACTTCGCAACCTAAAACCAACAATATGGCAAGAAGTTACGTATTCCTTAAATGAAATCAAGCATCAAAAGCTCTTCTGAACATGTTTGAACAGGGAGGTCATATCACTCACTTTAACAAATCTACCTCAATATAAGAGGTCATTTTCAGCATAGAAAAAATACATCACTAGGTGTTGCTTATGCATCACAACGTAATAACTAAAACTCAAAATAATCAACTATACATTTTATAAGTAATAATGAACACAACACAATTCTTCAACTGCGTAGGGACATGTCAACAGCCACAACTCTAGATTATAGTTTATATCTCCACTCCCATACAGAATATAAACTTAAAACACGATGATTAGTTGTCATTATAGGTCAAGTCATGATAGAAAATAATATACACCAATAAAAAGGATAAGAAAAGAACATCATAAGCTATTTCACATCTGCAAAAATGCATCACTTGAAAGTGTACTACTTTAAATGGTTGCAAAGAAAACCAAATATTTTCTACAATGTTTTCCTAAGAACTTCCTATAGAACTTACAGATAAGCTCTTCATTAGGAGATGTTCCACATTCTCTATGGAAAGTTTTGTACGCTCAGCAATTACACTCAAGGGAATAGTTCGATCTTCTGAAGGCCGACTGCAAGCAATGGCAATCAATTTGAATTGGGAATGAAAACAAAAGGGTTATTAAATACACCTCAACAGGTGACAACAATGTAATGTAATTAACTATACACCTGAATATAATCTCCATCAGACAGAGAATGTTGATCTTTTCCAACAACTTCTGTTCATTTTGAACCAGCGCTGGTTGGGCTCTTAAAGCAGCATTATGCACCCGACACAATTCTTGATATTGTACTAAATCACCGGAATTGAATGCCTGCAGAATATAGTAAAGCCATTCCACTTTTGTCCCTAGAAGGCTCTTGATCTGTTTAACATATTACAGGCTGTGTGAACCAACATAGTAAAAAGATAGATAAAACATAATTTTCAGAAAAAGGTGCTCCAAAATTTTTTGACGTAATTACTCACTATAGGATGGGCAAGTAGCTCTCCGAAGTTGTAGATGTTGTCCCCAAGAAGCGCAGAGAGGGACAAATCGAATGCTAAATCCTAAAAAATAAAAAAGAGAACATTAATTCATATAAAATCTGCACACAAATAGTAACAAACCCATAAATGAGATAGAACACAATGAACTCTGCCTTAACCTCTCCTTATCCCTTATAGAGAACACAGTTCATCTATATGTATTCATAAACCTCAGATGAAGTTTCAATTTTATAAAAAAAAAAAATGCATCGACCTATCTTCAAACTCCTCCACATTAATCTTTCTAAGGATGACACAATGACATTTGCAATGTCAAGAGACGAAACAGCAAAATAAAAGTAATAAGCTAAAATTTTAATAGATAATAGATAAATATTACATAAATAAAGAACGGTTAGACACATCAACTAGCTTCAATTACCACAGGGCAACATAAAACTGGACTTCAGCTGCCATGAGCTTTGTGCTCCCGTGTCATATATACATATATAGCCACATACACACATATACATAAGTAACTATTAGAGCAAAATGTGATTCAAGAGAATATGACTCCATAATACCCACAGTTGGATGTGCAGAAAACTACACTCATTGTCATTCTCACCCCCTGTAAATTAATAAACAGTCCTACTAGCCATATGCTTTTGGAAAGCATCACCGATTATCAAGCTCCTTACCATTGTCATCTTCCTTCTTCCCCTCCCCTACGGATTTTGTTTGAGTGAAAATACTATTTCCATAATTCAGAAAGAATTGTCATAGATGCAACAGTCACAACCAGTGTTGCCTAATTCAAAAAGTTTGGGCAGCCATCGCCATCCACTATTTGTACATAAGGAGTTTGATGAATAAACAAAAGGATGCAATTTGCAAATGGAGAGGGTCAAGATGGAACATCATCTGAAAGAGTTCTATAAAAAGAAAAGGAGGAGCTTCCGAAACTACAAAGCAGTTCTACTCGAAGAATTGGAGAAAATAGTAGTGAGCAGGAAGAATTAGAAGATTGCCAAATATTAACTTGGAAATGTTAGGAGTGGAAGCTGAAGGAGATGCCTCTTTTTATGACAAGGAGAACAATTTTATTGGTTAGAAGAGGGATGAGAATTTATTTTGCAATGAGTCATTGTGTCTTTAGTATTGCCCTATTGTTATGTGATGACAATCATGAGATTGAGACTTAAATGACTGTTGTGAGTTTTAGTTTTATGTTTTTTTAATATATTTGTCACTTTTACAGTTTTTTTTCTTTTAATTTGGACATGTGTGTGTGTAAACATATTGGTAGCCATGGCTTCTGCCATAAGCCGCTCTATTTATATGGTGGATTTTTTTGGCTTTCTATCACCCCTTGCAATACAAATCATAAATTGATTCAAAAGTAACCAGTGTAAGTAAATAGCCATAATTTTAGACAACATAAAAGGAAATTTGCAACAATTGTGATGACACACCAGCTTGAATGATTCTGATAGAGACTCCACTGATGTGTATGCCAAATAGAGAAGGGCACTTTTGTAGAACTCTGCAAATTCCTGGCGGGTCTTGTGATATTGAGATGATACCCAGTAATAGTTAGCATATACAGATGGATCAATATCTGTCATGCTGTCAAGTGTAGTCTTCCCATCTTCCAGGAGTCTCTTGCTTTCCTTCTGGTCACCTTGCTCAAGCTTGAATATTGCTATTTGCATCTTAATGTAAAGAATAGGTTCTTCTATGCGCTGCTCTCTAGTGGCTTGCAGTTTCTCAATGACTGCTTCAAGATAACCAATCGCTGCTTCTTTTTCAGAATACTGCCGAGAAACTATAACAGCAAAATGTGCAAGCTTCAGAAGGTTGATTTTAGTCTCGAAGTCTGTGATGAAATTGTGATATAATTGAATCAAAGCATCACCGGCCTGAAAATTTTAGCAATAACTAATTATAAGAAAAAAAACATGAATAATGATAAGAATACACACCAGAAAGTGAATTTTATTCCATAAAGGTAGAGAAAAATTATATTAGAAGCAAAAAGGAAATAGCAATAACCACAAACTGTACAACATAATAAATAATAAAATGAAATCAAACATAATAGTTAATAGTTGAATATAAGAATGAGTGACATGACTAACATAATGGAATCAAACAAAATATCATATGCAATAGTTAAGTAGAGGCATTACTGGACAATAAAGTGGTCAGGGAAGTTCTACTTTGGGATATCCAACAACCAATGTTGTTAAATAGTGGCCATGGAAGCGCTATGCGGAAATCACTCAGGCACCAGGAAATGGCAATGGGGTGGATGGTTTTTATGGTGAGTTGTGGCAGCCACAAAACGCAAGGCAGACATGGCATCTGAAATGGCATGGCAAAATGCCTGTCAAGAATAAAGAGATGAATGAGTTGGGTCATGACACCCAGCCCAAAAACAATCTGAAACTCTAAAACAATAAAAGAATGGCCTGGTCCGTGCAACCCAACCCAAACCATGCCTAAAAGAGATTAAAAACCTTGTAAATGTATAGAATACAGGGTGGACTGCATGACCCACCCAAAAACTATTTTTTAAAAGATAAGGCCCACAACCTAACCCAAGCCACCGCCCAAACAATTAGTGAAACAGCCCACTAGTTCGAAAACCTTAAACCAAAAGAAAAGAAAGGCGTCTAGACTATGTTGCAAAATTGCACGGAGCTTGACAACCATCCAAGCCACTCACATGCATCTCCAGCAACCACTTCACCTGAGATGGATCAGCACCACAATACCCTTGCACCCAGCAACTAATTACATCCATTTCTGGCAACCACGACCACACCAGAGATGAACCACCACAGCACCAGAGTTGTACAATACGGAACCAACCCAGCAACTCTCACAGCCATCTCCAACTACCAACCAGAGACTGACTGCCATCTCTGGTGACTACCCTACAAACTCTGTTTAATTTCTACATTTTTTTTTATTTCTTATCTTTACCAATATGAATATACTATATTTTTCTTCAACCATATCCATGCTTCCACCATACCCAGCGAAGACATCTACCATGTTTGTAAGGCAGATTGTTCACTATCCCCCCACCAATATCAACATCAATCAGTTAGCAACCTCCGTACTATGAATAAAAGGCAAGAATCCCCACTCAAAAGTTGGACAGATTAATGACTCAAAGATTTGTCACAAAACCCCCCACTCAATTAGACGGAAATCTTACAAAAAGGGAAGAGATGCTAAGAGTTCATAAGTTTCATTTCAGGAGAGCTCAAGACAGAATGAAGCAATTGGCCAATACACATAGTGTTGACAGACAGTTTCAAGTAGGAGATTAAATTTATTAGAAACTTCATTCCTATAGGCAAGGCTCAGCAGCAACTAGAATTGATGAAAAATTGGCTCCTAGGTACTGTGGTCCTTTTCCTGTGATTGATAACGTCAGGGCAGTGCTTACAAGTTACAATTACCAAGCACTTCCCAAATTCACAGTGTAAACCATGCTTATCTTATCAGTCAAAGAAATACATTGGTGATGCTACAAATTCCTCAGTTTTGTCTAGCCACATTACTGATATTTCTTATGCAAAGGAACCAGAAGCCATTCTTGACGGAACCTTTGTCAAAAAGAGATGACAGGCAGTGACAAAAGTACTGGTGCAGAGGAAAAATCAGTGTCCTGAAGACGCAACTTGGAAATATTACTCTGATCTTCCAAGAAAATTTCCACATTTTTGTAATCCTTGAGAAGGATTTTCTTAAGGGGGGTACATTGTTAGAGTCTGTATTTTTAGTAGTTAGTTGAGTAGTTATAGCCAAATTAGTTAGTTGATGACAGCTAACTACTAGTTAAGTAACTCTATATATAGTTAGTGGGAACATAAGTGAAAGCTCTCTTGCTTTTGATAGAAAACTGTAATTCTTCTTCTCTGTTTTTCTCTATATCAAGAAAGTCTCGAGGTTCTTTCTATTATAGAACTTCCTTCAATTTGAGATTCTTTGAGCTCTTTAGTTCATAGTATCTTGGCATCTATTAGTAACCGTATCACACATGTTCCAAACGTTATATAATAATATACCAGGTCGCTAAAAATCTTCACTCATCACTCCCCTCCAAATCCAAACAATTCAAACTGTAAAACCCAACTCCAAATCAGGAGCCCAAATATGTACTTTCAAGCAAAAGCCTAAATACAATCCATTAACAACCCCACCCACATTTCCCACCCAAAGTCTTCGGATCCCAAACGAAAACCAAACGTTCCAAAATATAAACAAACTCCCAAAAAAAAAAACCCTAACAGCAGCAGAATCACTCTCTCGAGACCACATCCCCCCTAACTCCCAAATCGAACTCACACCAACAATGACACAAAAAATAAACAAATTAAAACCCTAAACCAACAATTGCCGAAACAAAACAAACCTAAAACAGTCCAGCTTGAGTGCAAAGAAGAGGAGTGGAACCTGAAAAACAGCGAGTGCGACAAACTGCTCGAGTTTGAGGGTGAGCTGATGCCAAAGCTTCTTCTGATACAGATCCGCGAGCGAATTGTACCAATCGGCGAGCTCAGGTTGCGAATTGCGCAACGATTCCAAGTATTGCAGAGCAGCCATGGCGATTCACGCGAGAAAGAACCCCAAAATACGAAATAGAAAACCTCTGTAGTTTGTCTCTTATTTCTTCTGGATTTATATTCTTCCTCTGTATTTTTAAATTTAACATTTACTTTTCCTTTTCTTATTTTCTTATATTCTTTTCAAAGAAATAAATCCATTTTTTTTTAATTTAACCAATAAGTTGTTGTTGCAATTTACACATAATCAATTGTGACATTTTGACAACATATTTTACTTTTATACATTCATATATCAATTATTTGAATTTATAAAATAGATTAATATCAACCGTTATTTCTATTTAAAATTAACTAAATTGTATAAAAATTGGAACAATAAACTCTTTTATTCGTTCAATCATCAATTGAAATAAATAAATAAATAAACTGATGTACATTATAATCAAAGTGAAGCAACGAGGAAGGAACCTCTCTTAATACTAGAAAACTACACAAATACTCTGAAAGTATGCAAGCTATGATCAACAACTGTGTAATTGTCACTTAAACATCGAAGAGTTGTGTTGTGTAAATTAATTTGGGTTACAAATAAAGAAACATACACTGATAATTCAAAACAGTTTTATATTTCTTACATTTGTATTATAATTGCTGTTTTAACTTTGAAAAAAAATTGATTTTGTTATTCATTATCAATGAACCAAATACTAACAATTTTCTTAAAAACTAAAGCAAATTGATATACTAAATAAAATCGGGAAAAAAATCCAATTTTTATGATCCAATCCATTTTTTTTCTATGATCTAATCCATTTAATATCCATTGTATTAAAAATTCAATTCATTTAAAATCCATTTTATTGGATCTGAATATCAATCTAATCTACACTTTATATACTTTATGGATTGGATATCCATTCTCGAAATCTAGATTTTCAAAATGGATAATCCAAAAAATCAAATCCAAATTTTCACTTTATATTTTTTGTTAGGTTAGGCTAAAGGTTGAGACAGACTAACCCAAAATTAGTCGTATTTGATTGAGTTAGCATGACCCTGTACAAAATTTGACCAAATTAAGCCAAATTCTGCAAGTCGGTTCCGATCGAGATTTGACCCAGTTGGTCCTCGACAAAATTTAGAAGTATTCGGCCAAATCTGTCAAATTCTTTTGTGTCAGTCCTATGGACACAAATTTGGATCCACATCCATTATTTGGATCCAAAATGGATGTGGATTAGATTTTCGATAGGGCTGACACCATAGAATTTGGCAGATTTTTTGTCGTGGCCAACGAGGCCAAATTTCAGCATGGGATGAACTTGGATCACTTTCGAACGAATTTCGGTCGGGAACGACGTGACCAAATTTGGGCTAAGGTCGACTCGACAAAATTTCAATCGAGATCGACTTGACTGGATTCGACTGAATTTCGATCAGGGCCAATTTTGTCTAATACGACCAAATTTTGGCTAAAGCCGACTTGGCCAAATGTGGCCACATTTGGGTCAGGTCCTGATCAGTCAAATTTCGGTTAGGGTTGACTCCACTAAATTCGTCGACCGAGACCGACTTGACTGAATATGACCAATTTTCGATCACAGCCGACTAAGTTGAATATAGTCAAATTTCGTTCAGAACTTAGTCGACCGAATACAACTAAATTTGGGCAAGTGTCGACTTGACCAAATTTTGGTCATGACCAACTCAACTAAATTTGGCCAAACTTAGGTTAGGACCGACTCGCCTAAATATGACCAAATTTCGGTCGCGATCGACTCTGCCGAATACGACCAAATTCAGGCCAAGACCAACTCGGTCAAATTTTGGTCGAGGCCAACACGACTGAATTTTGACCGGAGCCGACTCGACTGAATTCGGCCGAATTTCGGTCGTGGCCGACTCAGTTGAATAAGGCCAAATTTCGATCATGACCGACTCATTTGAATACGGCCAAATTTCATCATAGGCCGTCTTAGCCAAATACGACCAAATTTGGGTCACAGCCCACTCGGCCAAATCTCACTCGGGGCCAACTTGATTGAATTCGACCAAATTTTGACTGGAGTCAATTAGGCTGAATAGAACCAAATTTAAGTCGCGGTGGTCTCGGCCGAATACGGTCAAATTTTGTCTAGGTCGACTTAGCCCAATGTAGTCAAATTTGGGTCAGGGTGAACTCAACTGAATACTTCCAAATTTTGTCCAGGACCAACTGGGCCAAATTTTGATCGAGACCGACTTGACAGAATTCGGCCAAATTTTGTATAGGGTCACACCAACTTAATCAAATACGACTAAATTTGGATTAGTCGGTCTCAACTTTTAGCCTAACCTAACCAAAAATATAAACTGAAAATTTGGATTGGATATTTTGGATTATCCATTTTGAAAATCTAGATTTAGATAATGAATATCCAATTCATAAAATATATAAAATATATAACAAATTGATATCCATATCCAATAAAATGGATTTTAAATGGATTGAATTTTTAATAAAATAAATATTAAATAGATTAGATCATAGAAAAAATAGATTTGATTATAAAAAATGGATTTTTTGCCCATCCTTGATTAAAATTTTGTGACACATCTCTTCGCATATTCAATGTCAAAACAGAAAATCAATAAAAAAATATTGTCTGCCAACATCTAAACATTTTCCTAAAATCATCCATGTAATGATAGCAGACATCTGTAAAAGCTTCAAATTATTGTTGTTGTATAAGGTTAACTTCCCTATTTTCGGTAAAATAATGTCTTTTCTCTTCTTTCGATCAATAAGAAACTTGAAGAAGAATAAACAACAAAGAAAAAATTAGCTATACTGCAACCAGTAAACCAAAACACCATTATTTTATGAAAGAATCAAGTATTTCAGTGTAATAATGTAAGACGTGCGACGTGAGACGTGCTACATGGAAGGTGAGACGTGAGCATAATATGTGGAACGTGGGACATGAGACGTAAGACGAGAGACATAAGACGTAGGACGTGAGACATAAGACGTTGGACGTAAGACGTGGGACGTGAGACGTGGGCATGATACGTCGAACGTGGGACATGAGACGTGAGACGAGAGACGTAGGACGTAGAATGTGACACGTAGCACATGAGACGTTGGACGTTGGACGTGGGACGTGAGACATGAAACGTGAGACGTAAGAAGTGAGACATGAGACGTGAGACGTGAGACGAGAGAAGTCAGACGTGGGACGTGAGACATAAGACATGACACGTTGGACGTGGGATATGAGACGTTAGACGTGAGTCGTGAGACGTGAGAAGTAAGACGTGAGACGTGGGACATGGACGTGGGACATGCGACGTGAGACGTGGAACGTTTGACATGGGACGTGGGACGTGAGACGTGATACATGAGACGTGAGACGTGAGACGTGGATATGGGACATGGGACGTGAGACGTGAAACGTGAGAAGTAAGACGTAGGACATGGGACGTGGGACGTGGGACGTGGGACGTGGGACGTGGGACGTGGAACGTGGAACGTGGGACGTGGGACGTGGGACGTAAGACGTGAGACGTGGGACGTGAGACGTGGAACGTGGGATGTGAGATGTGGGACGTAAGACGTAAGACGTGCAAAGTGAGACGTGAGACGTGGGATGTGGGACGTGGGACATGAGACATGAGAAATCTGAGACGTGTGCGACGTGCGACGTGAGACATGAGACGTGAGACGTGTGATATCCGTAAACACTAAACCTTGATAATTATTTTCATGATCCAATCCATTCTTGTTATGATCTAATCCATTTAATATTCCTTTTATTATAAATCCAATCAATTTTATTGGATTTAGATATCAATATGATTTACATTTTATATATTTTATGAATTATAATTCATACTCTAAATCTAGATTTTCAAAATGGATAATCTAAAATATCCAATCCAAATGTTCAGTTTATAATTTTGGTTAGGTTAGGCTAAAGGTTCAGACGGACTAGCCCAAATTTAGTCGTATTTGATTAAGTTGGCGTGACCCTATACAAAATTTGGCTGAATTAGGCCAAATTCTGTTAAGTCGATCTCGATCGAAATTTGGCCGAGCTGGTCCTTGAATAAATTTGGAAGTATTGGATTGAGTTCACCCCGACCCAAATTTGACTACATTGGGTTGAGTCGACCTAGACAAAATTTGACCGTATTCGACCGAGACAACCCCTGACCGAAATTTGATTGATCAGGACCTGACCCAAATGTGGCCATATTTGGCCAAGTCGGCTTTGGCCAAAATTTGGTCGTATTAGGCAGAGTCGATCGCGACCGAAATTTGGTCATATTTAGGCGAGTCGGTCCTAACTTAAGTTTAGCCAAATTTAGTCGAGTTGGTCATGACCAAAATTTGGTCAAGTCGGCACTTGCCCAAATTTAGTCGTATTCGGTCAACTAAGTTTCGAACAAAATTTGACTATATTCAACTTAGTCGGCTGTGATCAAAAATTGACCATATTCAGTCAAGTCGGTCCAGGCCGATGAATTTAGTGGAGTCAATCCTGACCGAAATTTGACTGATCAGGCCCTGACCCAAATGTGGCCATATTTGGCCAAGTCGGCTTTGGCCAAAATTTGGTCGTATTAGGAAAAATCAGCCATGGTCAAAATTCAGTCGAATCCAGTCAAGTCGATCTCGATTGAAATTTTGTCAAGTCGACCTTAGCCCAAATTTGGTCACGTCGTCCCCGATCGAAATTCGTTCGTAAGTCATCCAAGTTCATTCTATGCTGAAATTTGGCCTTAACAAAAAATCTGCCAAATTCTATGGTGTCAGTCCTATGGACACAAGTTTTAAAAAATTTAATTTGAATTTATTTTATGAAAAATGAATTTTGGATTTTGAACTTGATCCAAATATTTAGATATGGATTTAAACTTGATCTAAATATTTGGATCTGAATTTTTAAAAAATTCAATCTATTTTTTCTAAAAGAATGAATTTGGATCGAAAATTTAATCCAATTATTTGGATCCAAAATGAATGTAGATTTGATCATTAAAAGTTCAATTCATCATCACCCTGAAAACCATCATTGCATACAACCATGATGAAAGATTCATTGCACTGAAGTTATAGAACATCAACCCAAAATGTAAAGAAAATTACTTCAACTATTGCGAGAAGAATGATCAATGTTTTGGAGGTTTATTTCACACATTTTGGAGTTTTATAGCATATATCCGATAATTCTACATTACTTGATGTCATTAAATTTAAGAGGATTAAATATGTTTCTTTATTGATTTTTGATAAAAATTGAAATTGGTCTGAAATTTTGATTCAATTTATATAGGATGAAATTAATTTTTTTAATTAAATTTTATTAGATTTATTTGAAGTCTTAAATACATTTCATAATAATATTTGAATTAATGTTAAAATAGAAATATATTAAAAGATAAAAAACTTTAATATTATCATAAAATATAATTGAAATGTTAAATTAACAAAATTTGGTTAAAAAAATTAAATTCACATATTTTTAAAAAGTAAAATATTAAATTAGCCTAAAATTATGAATGAAACTATTTCTAATTTTAAATGTATGTGAGAATATTAAAAATATATTTAATCCAAATTAAATAGATAATGCTTCCTATGCCATCATTAACCTAATAATATATTATTTTAACAACTTAAAATTTAAAGATACCTACTGTTCTCTCTTTTGATCTGACATGAAAATAGTGCTCTCTTTCGTAGGGTAAAGCTTGTAAATTTTTAACCAGCTGCATGAATTCAGACGCATTTTATCAAAAGGAGTACCAATCCAGACATAAATATGGGGTGAACCTTGGTAGGTCTGATCCAATTCAAATCCAATTTTAACTGTAAAATCCAATATTTTAAAATTTATATTTGACCTTTTAATTTTTTGAGTTAGCCCAATTAATTCAGTCAGATTTTTTAGGATTGCTAATTTATACTAAATTAATTTATTTAATAAAAATAATATTTTTTGTTTTAAATAAATAACATAAAAATAGTAAGTTTTTAACTTAAAAAAATACTTGTATAATTATAATAATGATTATTATACTAGACTATGAATTTATATTATTTACTACTAAATTTTAACAAAATAATATCATATTAAAAATAAAATTTAAAATTTAAAACGTATTTACAAATTTAGAAATATTAAAATATAAATTTGAATTAAATTGAATATTCATAAAATTTCAATTCGTTATTAGAATATGATTATAATTATTTATTTTATTCAATTTTATTTATCTAATATTACGCGTTTATCTTTCGGACTTTTTTGAATCGAGTCGATTCTTACATATTTAATGAAGAGAAAGTGAGAGAGAACAAAAAAAGTTTGGAATTTAAATAAAAGGGCAAGTGATTTTTATTTATTTATTTTTATAGACTTTAATCCCCTTCTTTTACATTTTTTTCCTACAAGAAAGTAAAAAAGAAAATGCATCATTTTTTCTCAATGTTTTTCATGCATATTAAATAAACCAATAGAAAGAATTTGTATAGCTCGATTGAATTTCTCAGTGAAGAAGACAACATTGTCTGTGGAAAATGATGCAAGTATCAATTTTGGCCACGATTTTTCTTCATCTACAAAGTTTAAATATGCGACATAACTTAAAAGTGAGGTAAGTATGTATATAAACCACAACAATTGTTATTTACATAATCTTCATCCACTAGGTCAAATCCACAGGTTTTATGCATAAGTATTCACTGACATTTTAATATATTAATTTGTCATTTATTATTTTTCTTATGTCAATATGGATTATATCTTCTTTCATTATTTTCTCATCCTTCCTTCATTATGTGTTTATTTCATTAAATTTATATCTCAAGAAAGAGAATCTGTTGACTAACAGTACTCTTATTTTTTGAAAATTATTTTCTCTGTTTTGATTAAAAGAAATTGTTTCATAAAATCATTTTTTGAAGATTATTTAAAAAAATAAGAAAAATTATACTATGATTCCCATTTTTTTACTCTCATCCTTTATTCCTTGATGATATGATTTAGCGTGAGTCATTGATTCTTTTAAATTAAAAGATAATGATACATTAATCAATTGTCTACACTAATATTATTATTCAAAAAATAATATCTCGTTTTCATATATGAAATAAGAAAAAGAGGGTTAAATTATTTTCTATTTTAACTTTTTTTATTACTCATGTTCTTTATACTATTTTATCTTTGATTTCATATATTCATGATATACTATTTCATCTGTGAAGCCATAGAAGCATCATTTATTTAGCACCCCTTTTCATTGTTTTAACCCACATGCTCTACTTGTTCCGAGTTGGAAATATTTAATCAAACTTAATCATACTTCCACCATCATTGTACACAGTATGCATAATATAAAGTACACTAAATTAACTGGTTCCGGTGTCTTGCTTTTGCATTCAATTATTAACATTTGTCTCATGAAATCAACATGATTCTCAAGATTTTAGAAAGTACAAAAGTAAAGGCTGATCCGTTCAACAGTATGAAAATAATCATAAGATTTATCAGATATCGAATGAAGTTAATTTCATTAAGAGCAAGAAGATCCTGATATTGATCTGGTAGGAGATGAAAACAAAGGTTTTGGTGGCATTTCCAGGGAATTTATGCTGCTTTCCAACATGTCAATTACTCTTCTCATTGTAGGTCTGTCATATGGAAAGGTTTGAATGCACCATAGACCAACTATGGTCAATCTCTTTGCTATTTCATTCTCTTCGGGGACTATCCCTTCATATTGTCTTAAATCAGTGCACATCTGAAGTCTCTTATGTATCCAACTAGTTTTTTGACCCGTGCAATGCACGGGATTATTTTTAATAATTATCATGAATTATATATTTTAAACAAAATTTAAAAAATCATTTATTATAAACAATTATATTGTAATATAACAAAGTTCAATATTCATAATTGATGAAGTACAAAAATATATTGTCATATAACAAAGTTGAATGACCATAATTCATCAACATTAAAACATTATCGT
>Ga0214542_1004592_pt1 | contig 27203 bp, 8 predicted proteins | sample CNSS1metaG_FD_160096 | JGI IMG/M metagenome (GOLD analysis project Ga0214542, IMG submission 160096) | Root nodule microbial communities from cowpea collected in UCLA plant growth center, Los Angeles, California, USA - CNSS1 | ecosystem: Host-associated > Plants > Roots > Nodule | place: USA...
CATGAAATTTTTAATTACTTATATGCATTATTATTTAACTAATTAATATGACTAAAAAATATTTAATTTTTATTCGAACTAAAGTCGTTCCAATATGGTACGACTTCTTCATTATCAATACAACACTAAAGTCTCTCTAATATGGGACGACTTCTTCATTAACAATTTAATACTGAAGTCTTTCCATATTTGCACGACTTTGCTTAAAATGTTAATTAAAGTCGTCTGAATATGGCACGACTTCTTCACAACACAGAAGTCTCTCCATGTTGGCACGACTTCAGCTTATTTTAATCAAATTCGCCTTAATTTGGCACGACTTCTTCAAGATGAAGTCGTGCCATTTTCTCACGACTTACCTCTGCCGGGAATTAAAAAAAAAAAACTGCACTATTTTAGGAAATTGGAAAAAAAATTGCACCTGTTTGGAAAAAAAACCTCAAAAAATCTCATTTAATAAACTTTTTTAATAGCTTAAGAATAAATGTTTTTACTTTTTATATTCTTTAAAATGTAAGAAAAATATGTAAAAGAAATTATACATTTTGCATCCCTTGGTATTTTCCGCAACTCAACTTCTGATGCCGAAAACTTTCAACAATTATTCATAAGCAAGTTCATGAAAATATGTGTCATGAGTTGATGCCGAACATAATAAGTGGTCATTTATAAGCAAGTTCATGAAAACATTTGTCCACTCATTTAAGTTGATGTCAAACATAGTATTTGAGAAGCTAGTAGATAATAAGATTAAGAGTATAATACATGAGTTTACTACTAAGGAAGGTTATAATATTATTGGATCCTAATTAGTATTTTAAAAGGTAAAAACCTACCAAGGATACTATAAATAAAAAATGTAAATAAGGTAATTTGTAATTTTTTTATCACTAAAATTGATTAAACTCTTTAGAATCAAACACTTACTTGATTGGGCATCGGAGTACCTTTTCATGAATACTGACAATCTTGAGGAAATTAAACCGTAGAAGAGGAATGGTCAAAAATAAGAATAAATGAGATTTTTGAAAATCAAATGGATTAGGCTAGTATTCGGCCAGACAAAAACATAACAGTCTACTTTTTATTTCAATACATTTAACAATTGATTTTATGCATTAAGAGTTATGCCATGTATAATTATAATTGATTTAATTGACACACATGAACCATTATCAGTGTAATAAGATCATGAATCATGATTATCTTTCTTTATAATTTGAATTTTGTGTAAATATTTCGCACAACCTTAATAATAATAATAATATTTTTCGCTTTAAATAAAAACCTTAAGAAGAGTAGAAAGAATATAAGTAAAAGAATAAACAAAATCATGTTTACAGTTACTCGTCCATAAAAACAATAAATATTAACAATTACTTTAAAAAAATATAAATTATAGCTCAAGAAAAAAAAAATTCAGTTGCATACTTATCAATTATTCCCATAATGCTCCAGATCCAATACATTAAAGATAAATCTCATGAGCAACGAACTGTCTCAGAGATTAGAAAGCTACAAATTCGAATACACTAATTAATAAGAGGAGAGAATGTGGAATAAAGTACACTACACTAATCCAAATAATAATTTTTACAAAGTCAACTTTAACAGAAAGCATTATCCGAAAAAGCAAACACAATAAAATATAATTAGACAGCCAGAAGGATCGTAAAACTAAGAAAGCTGTCGTTAATAAAAAAATATGACAAAGTTTTGTTTTCGTGAATGCTGCCATAACATAAGGGGTTGAGTTATTTATGGGAATATTCTGTCACAAAAAGTTGAGCTCCAAAATTGTAATGTCTAAACAACATTCGTTAAAGTGCCTTATGTGTTATACAAAAGTAAATTAATCAATATTGTTTTCAGATGTTCACTTTTAGTGGTGCAAATAGACTTTGTTTAATAGCAATTAATATATATATATAATAAACTCTATATTTGACGTAGATATTATTATGATGCTCGCGATACATTTTAATGCCGTCTAATAAAAATAAATGGAATAATATGTAAGAAAATAAGACTTTACCTAATTCTTTACCTACCCTTTAGTTAATTACTAAAACCCTTGTTTAATCAGAATATTGAACCTCGACAAATATAATATTTCAATTTTTTTAATTTTAAACTTTTGCTTCTGCTTGATTTGAAAGTTTGCCATTAAGAAAAAGTGGACACAAATAAGTATGTTCATCATTAAGTTTAAAAGACCTATATAGAAAAAGTTGCAATAATGCATGCAAGAGAATAAATCCACTAATTTCACCCACAAGTCCTATTCTCAGGTGTGCTATAAACTCCTTCTTTTAGGATATATACTACAAATCCTTTGTAAATTCTAATCCTATATATGTGAAAAATTAATTATGACCTTAAATTCATAGATCAATTCACTTGGTTTATTATTGTTTCGGTACACCCAATAAGTCTTACATCACTTAGGAGTTGAGGTCAAGTGCATTTTAAATACTTCTACTTTCGATTTTTTTCCCAAACTAGTGCAATTTTTTTTCCAATTTCCTAAAATGGTGCATTTTTTTTTAAATTTCCGGCAGAGGTAAGTCGTGAAAAAATGGCACGACTTCATCCTGAAGAAGTCGTGCCAAATTAAGGTGAATTTGATTAAAATAAGCTGAAGTTGTGTCAACATGGAGAGACTTCTGTGTTATGAAGAAGTCGTGTCATATTCAGACGACTTTAATTAACATTTAAAGCAAAGTCATGCCAATATGGAAAGACTTCAATATTAAATTGTTAATGAAGAAGTCGTCCCATATTGGAGAGACTTCAGTGTTATATTGATAATTTTGGTTTCTCATAATAGGGCATGAAAGTTATCTATGAGAACCTGTGCCACAAGGAGGTCTTCTTCGTGTTGTCTAGGTCTTAATTGAGGGCTCTGAATTGGATCGTCATCATCATTATCTTCACCTAGACCTAGACGACACCGAAGAAGACCTCCTTGTGGCACAGACTCTCATAGATAACTTTCATACCCTATTATAAGAAACCAATATCATCATGAAATTTTTAATTACTTATATGCATTATTATTTAACTAATTAATATGACTAAAAAATATTTAATTTTTATTCGAACTAAAGTCGTTCCAATATGGTACGACTTCTTCATTATCAATACAACATTGAAGTCTCTCCAATATGGGACGACTTCTTCATTAACAATTTAATACTGAAGTCTTTCCATATTGGCACGACTTTGCCTAAAATGTTAACTAAAGTCGTCTGAATATGGCACGACTTCTTCATAACACAGAAGTCTCTCCATGTTGACACGACTTTAGCTTATTTTAATTAAAATCGCCTTATTTTAGCACGACTTCTTCAAGATGAAGTCGTGTCATTTTCTCACGACTTACCTCTGCCGGGAATTAAAAAAAAAAACTGCACCATTTTAGGAAATTGGAAAAAAAATTGCACCAGTTTGGAAAAAAAACCTCTACTTTCATTTAAGGACAAAATTACAACGAAACTATATGCTCTAAAGCAAACAGTACCTCAAGGGAACTCCATGGTGGTTCCTTTAGTTTATAAATACTAAAATGGATAAATATTTACAAAATAAATAATTAAAATAAAGTCTGGTTCTTACTAATGTTTTATACAATACTAATTTTATAGATAAATGTTGTTTATGGATAAATAATTTTTTACATTTATTTTATTGATTACATTATATTATTTTAATGTTTTATGCAATACTAATTTTAGAGAGATAAATGATGTTTATGGATAAATAATTTTTTTAAATTTCTTTTATTGATTATATATTATTTTATTTTAAAACCTTTATTACGATTTACTCCTCAATCTCTGTCTATTTATATATATCACTTATGTGCATGGGAAAAATACAAAATACACAATACATCAAACACTAGAGCTCATAACAATGATGTTCATAAAGTTTCAGATATTTTTCGCTGCATTCGATCCATCTAATGGATTGTTATATTTTAAGAGAGAAGTACAAATCATTATGTTTTTCCCAGTGGAGTGGGAGCATTTTCTCTCTAAAGATAGTGGTATGCGTGGTTCAACCCAAGTTATTTCTACTTCTTACTATTTGAGTTTATGAATCTTTTGTTATCCATATATTTGTTTTATTCTTATTATTAATTAATTATTATTTTTTCTTTTGATTATTTTTTTCCTAACATTCTTAGAGGAAAAATTATTTATGTGGGTAAAATTTTCTTTTTTTTTTCTAGTAACAAAAAATAAATTTTTGGTTCTTTGAAATATGATTTTTTTTCTATTTTGTGATATATAGAGTTCCTAATTAATATTTTATGATATTTCTAATAAAAATATTTGACGGACATATTTTAAATATTTTGTCTAATAATATTTATAAAATAATTTGTTATACTAAATTCTTATTGAGCTAAGGAAAGCACTTGAATTAAACTATTTGTAAAAAAGAAAAAAAATGTAAACTATCAATATGAAAAAAAAAGTTTAAAAAGTAAGATATTGTTATAATATTTATAATTTTTTTAAATGATTAAATTATTATTAAAGTACTTCCTTTCATTTTTTCTAAAGTTGTAAATATTTTTGTTGTTCAGACAAATAATTTTATTTAAATAAGTTATTTTTTTATTTCTCAATTTAAACTATATATTTTGAAATTGGTTTGTAAAGTTTTCATTATATGTAATTATCCTATAACATTATATAACATTATGTAATGAAATATTATTTACTTAAATTTATAATATATCAATTTTTTTTTAATTTGGATTACGTAGAAAAATTAAAATGTAATCCAACAAATAATAAAAACAGTGTAATAAGGTAGAAACTCATGAAATGAATTACTTTTATATATTTATGAAACATTTACGTGTATGTTATAAATTACTCATAAAATAAAACATTATGATAGTTGATATGAAAATTTCTTTGAAGTCATTAGGATCTCCCTGAGCTAGACCCCTTGGTCCCCAAGGTTATTAATTAGTTGCTAGTATAAATTTATTGAGTAATAGGAACCCTTTGAATCGTGTCTTAATTTATTGCTCACTTTTGCATCATCCCATTGACATCCTAGTTACTTGATAAAATTGACCAAGGTGTTATACCTTTTCTATGTTGCTACAAAAGAAAACCAATAAGTTTTCAATTAATTTAAATTTTCAACAATGAATAAAATTATTTTTTGAATAGTTTTTTTTTTTAATGAGATGAATAATACTTTGGCCAAGCATGAGTTATTTCGGAGCATCTTCCTTAGCCACTATTATTTCAATTCAACTCTGCCATGCATTCTTAACACAACAACGTAAAGTTGTGGTTGCCTCTCCGGGCCACCTTTCCTGTTATATTGCCTTTGACTTCTATCAATGGTCAATCATCCAAAACAACTAATTATATTTATCTCGGAAAATTATATCATGATTTTTATTTTTTTATTCTCATTATTTATTTTTTGACGTAACTTAATCGGTTACTGATTAATTGATTAATGTATTATTATATTTTTTTTAAAAAATTAATAACTTATACTAATCACGTTAATCGGTTACCGATTAATTGATTAATGTATTATTATATTTTTTTTTAAAAATTAATAACTTATACTAATCACGTTAAAAAATAAATAATGAGAGTTAAAAAATAAAAATTAAAGTATAATTTTCCATTTAGTAACTTGATTCAAACTAATCATCGTAATTCTATTCTGCAAATGCCTTTTTTTCGGATCAAAAACTTTGTGCTCTAATTTTCTCTGGCAAAAAAACATCTACTAATGTAAGCAATTAGTTACATTTCTGCTGCCATTAACAAACATTAATTATGTTTATTTTGCAGAGTGTCTAAAACCAAATTTCATTAAACTACTTTTCCTTATTCTTGAAATCTTAATTTTCTCGCCATAAAGTCCACAACACGAGGTATATTCTGTGACGAAAGTTCAACTTTTGAAGTGCGGGGCAATTTGGGACGTAATTTACAAGGCTAATGAAACTTCAACGTTAAAAAACTATATATCCGACGAGGCTAGAGTAATATCCAATATATCGAAAATGTAGAAATAACTAACTGAAATAAAATGGATTAGGAGAAAGAAGAAAACGCAGTAGTCATAGGTTTTACTGTATGCAAATTATTTCGTCTGAGTGACGCAGTGCAGCCTTGTGGTTTTACTACGTCGCATGTTGTGACCCAAAACAAGCAACGAACAAGGCTGGGAATTTTGAACAGAGACCATGTCAATAAAAACTGGTCAATCATGGGTTTCCTTATTTGATTTTGACTCTTTCCCCTCCCCTTGCTTTCATTATAAATACTAACATAACGCATCTAAATACAAACTCCACACAACTATTTCTTCATCAACCACCCCACTCTCATAAACACACACTACGAAAAAGAAAACCACAACTAACCCTTCATGGCTTCCATACAAACCTCGTCTCTACTTTCTTGTTCTTCCTTGTCTTCGAGGAAAACAATAAATGCTGCAATCCACGTCCCAAAACTCCCAAGATTTGATGTTTCACTGCCAAAGATACGTACTATAAAGAAGGCTGAGGAATTGAAACCAAGATTGCCAGAAAAGAATACGCAGCTGCACGATTATATTGATGAACAACAGCATTCTGCAAACTCTGATGCCCTTGTCCAACTCTATGCAATCCTCGAAGCTGTGGCCGACAGGGTTGAAATGCACAATAACATTGGCGAGCAACGTGATAACTGGAACACGCTGCTTTTGAACTCCATCAACATGATTACACTCACTGCAACAACCATGGCGGGTGTTGCAGCCACGTGTGGAGCGGGTGCACCACTTTTGGCTTTGAAGCTTTCTTCTGCGCTGTTGTTTTCAGCCGCCACCGGGATGTTACTCATCATGAACAAGATCCAGCCGTCTCAACTCACGGAGGAACAACGGAATGCTTGTAGATTGTTCAGGAACCTTCAGAGCGAAATCGAAACCACAATTGCACTTGGGAACCCTAACGAGGATGATGTGAAGGGTGCAATGATGAGGGTTTTGGCGCTTGACAAAGCTTTTCCACTTCCCTTGTTGGGAGGAGCCATGCTTGAGAAATTCCCTGAGAAGTTTGAGCCTGCCGTGTGGTGGCCTTCCAAAGTTGGCGAGGGAAAAGGAAAGTCACAGAGAATGGGAAAAAGGAATGGATGGAGTGAGGAACTAGAAATGGAAATGAGAGAGGTTATTGAGGTGGTGAAGAGAAAAGACAGTGAGGACTATGAAAGGCTTGGGAACATAGCGTTGAAGATTAACAAGAGCTTGGCCATTGCAGGTCCTTTACTCACAGGAATTGCAGCAGCAGGATCTGCATTTGTAGGCAATGATTCATGGTTGTCATTAGTGCCTCTGATGGCTGGGTCATTGGGTGCAGTAGTTAACAGTTTTGAGCATGGAGGGCAAGTAGGCATGGTTTTTGAAATGTACAGAGCCTCTGGTGGGTTCTTCAAGATGCTGGAAACCTGTGTTGAATCAACTTTGGAAGAGGAAGATTTGGAGAGAAGAGAAAATGGGGAGCTGTTTGAAATGAAGATGGCTTTGAAGTTGGGAAGAAGTGTGTCACAACTGAGGGAACTTGCTTCTAAATCAGCTTCTTATCGCATGGAAGGAGTGTTTGAAATAGACGAATTTGCTAGCAAACTCTTCTGAGAGAAAACATTTGTTCAATACATGTTCTTTCATTCTTTCTGTGCAGTCACAAAGGAGCTTAATTATTTACACTGCTTTATGAGAACCAGCAGTGTTTTTGGTCATTTGTTCTGAAACATTTGAAACATATATATATACAATTTTTTATGATATTTTTTTTTATAATGTGGAGCATGATATATTGATATTTTAATCAACTTTTACACTCTCTTCACTTCACCTTTTTATTTTTACTTTTCATCTCTCTTTTTTTATTCTTTGCAAATATAAAAATTTACTTTTTAATGATCATATATTTTCTAAGAAAATAATTGTGAAGTGGTTGGTGTGAGATCGTAACGAGATTAATTTTCTTAGTATAATTGTGACTGTTATTATAATATAAACACTTTTAAGTCATTTAATAAAAAAACAAAAACTTAGAATAATTTGTAAACTAACTAGTATAAAATATAATAAGTATATCATATATAGCATTGATATAAAAGATAATATATCACATTTGAATGTGGAATTAAAAGGTTGGAAAATATAAGTTATTTTTCTAAAGTAAATTTATATGAGTTGCAGTATTATTGTGAGAACACTTGAATTATTTGAACTTAAGATAAAATATCATATCTTAAATAGATAAAACTGAAGATGCTCTGATATTAATAATTGTTGAAAAAAACAGTTTTAGACTCCAATTGTACTTGCACAAATATTTACATTTACTTCAGTTTTTTTTTTTTTAAATGACTATGTATTATTATACCAATTTAGAGAGGTTTTGTGGGAACAATAAAAGAAGAGCATCAATTAAGTTTGTTTTTTTTTAGTTAAACATCAAAATGAGCAAAATATAGTTCGTCCTAGCAATGAAGTTCTTTATAATTCAACAATTTTTTTTCTCTTAATTTTAAAGCTCTTAGATTTTCAAATTATTCTTTTTTAATATATTAAATTAATTATTAGTAGTAACACGATCATTTCGATTTATATTTTTCAAGAATTTAAATACGCTTGCAGTATTTAAAAAATTCTAATCAAAGGAGAAAATTATTCTGTAAAATTTTATTTCTATTTATTGCTATTATTTGGTGAAATCAAATTATTGTATTTTCTTGTGTTTGAATTGTATCGTATCAACTCTTCATTGACGTGTGAATAGAATTAAATAAATAAAAAAAGAATGAGTACTTTGTTTATTTGAAATGCATTTTTTAATTTATAGAAGCCAAATTCAAACATCCCTATACCTGATTTTCTGAACTAATTTTAATTTTAAAACGTTGTTTTTTTTGTTGTTGAAAAGCAATGGTCTCAAACCTTTTCCCCACACAAAGATATAATGTATCCTAGTCAAAGTGGTACAAATGTTGGTATAACTTTGGTAAATGGGAACGTTGTCCATCACTATCCACAATAATCCCTCAAAAGGTGGAAAAGGGATCAAGCTTTTGGAATCACAAAAGAAATCCTATAAAATTAAAAACAACTAAATACATTAACGAAATTCGCATATTATCGTCTTCAAATCTTACGATTTAAACAAGAAAATGAGAAAATAATAAATAAACCAATAATAAACTAAAAACACAAATTGATAAATGCAGTATGACAACAACTTTCTATTAATGCTAATATTAAGTGCTAATATTATTATAAAAACCCCTGGTACCCAGTAACAGTAAGACTTATGAACCTTAATTAATTATAATATCATCTACCCATGTGATACTTTATATATAATTTCGTATGTTTTAAGCAAATATATATTTATTGTTAACGAATATACTTTATTCTTTATTAATGTTAAACAAAATTCGAGTAAACGCTTATTTTTATTTTTATAAAACAAGGGGGTTAAGAATAAGTGCTGAATTATTATTTTTATAGCATTTAGGTTTTTAAAGTTTTCTATGGTTAAGCATATATTAGTCCTGAGTTAGGCTTTGTTGAAAGATTTCCCAGTCAAATTAAAAACTGGACTGGTAGGTGCAAATGTACATGTTTTATTTTCCACTCTTGTAATTATTTATTGTCTTTTTGGTTTTTATTTTTTTTATATTATCAAATTTTATTAACATAACTTTATAAATTAGTTTGTAAGATTAAAATTATTTTATTTATATATTGTTATACAAGTTTTTTAATATTTCTTATTTGAAGAATATTTAAAAAAGAAAAATCTCATCGCTCAAATTGAATTCCACTATTACTTTAGGCAACTAGTACGACTTCAATGTTGTTGCATATGCATCATTCAATTTTTTTTTTCTCGATCAACAACTTTTTCCAAACTATCCTTTTCTATCCTATTGGAGTTATTTTTACTAGGAATTTATCATTCATCGATAGGGTCAGATTTGAATCCAATCTAATCGATCAAATGTAACTAAAATTTAATATTTTAATTTATTGAATTAATCCAATTTGGTTGTTCGAATTACGCATTAATTCGGTCAATTTCTTCAAATTAAAATTTATACTAAATTAAATTTTTTAATAAAAGAAAAATATTAATTTTGTTTTAAATAAATGACATAAATATAATTAATTTTTAACTAAAAGAACTACATGCATAATTCTAATAATAGTTATTATAATAGACTATGATTTTATAAAACTTACTTCTAAATTTTAATAAAATAGTATCATATCAAAAATTAAATTTTAAATTTTAAATATATTTACAAATTTATCAATATTAAAATATAAATTTGAATTGAGTCAAGTATCTATAAAATTGTAATTTACGAATTTAATGCCAATTATCCATTTTACTCAATTTTATTTATCTAACATTATTCACTTATTCAATCAAATTTATTTTAAAAAAATTTGAGTTCGGATGGATACAGGTTTTTCTTTTTTTCCTCGACGATGATAATTTAAATTGTATTTGGGTTTTTCGGGCTCAATTTTAAATTTTGTTTTTGCCATTTATGTAATTTTTTCCCCTTTGATTTCAATTTACCATTTTTTTTTTGTCAACTGGGAGGGTTTGTGAGCATAAATATTTAATGCTTTATGTCAATTAATTACAACTGTTTTTTGGGTCAATCATAATAATGTTTAACCTTTCTTAAAATCGACAACTTAACAGAAAGACTAAATTAGGAAAAAAGAAGGAAGAAGATGAAATATATAAATAAATGTAACAAAGAGGTTATAGGACTAAATAAAAAGAATAGATTGAGAATAAAAAAATGTTTTTCGTAGCATAATAGTCCTTGAATGAATGAGTAGATAGCATGAATAGTTAGTTGTCATACTAGCATAGCACTTAGACCAAAACTGAGTACAAATCTTTGCATGATCCTTATATTCAATATATCCAATGTTAAATAATATTTTTACGTTTGAATTTGATCTCAAATGCATTTTGAATTCAGAAGTCACCCAAGACCAAGATTAACTTAATTATTAATCAATTTTATTAAAGCCAAAATAATTATATTTTCAAATATCTGTTTTTCTCTCTGACCTAGATTAACTTCACTATTAATCAATTTGATTACAGCCAATAAAAAGACAGTAGGGAAACAGTCCAAGACTTACAGTTTCAAAGGATGAAGAAAGCAGTAAGCATTATTTTCTCCTATGAAGAACAAAGCAATAAATAAACTGAGTTCTAGGATTCGACTTATTTTAAATAAATGAAATATATATTAGATGTTAAAATTCTTAGATTTACAGATGAAATTTCACTTTGAGAGAATAAATACTAATAAAATTTAAGTCCAACCACATAATACATTAAGATTATTTTTAACTCAAAATTTTGAAACAATAGGAATCCACATATAACGATAAAATTAAATATATTTACGACAAAATAAAAAATAAATTACAATTTAACCGTTAATAAGTTAATTTTATGCTGACTTCTTAATAAGGAAAAAAAAAACCCACGAAAATTGGGTGTCAAAACCGTACGGCCGAAGAATTTGTCCAATTTACTTTTCAAGAGGAAATTAAGAATAAATTTGCAGCAATTTGACCTTTGTGATATTTTGTTTTCTTGGGGGAGAGGGATGTTAAAGTCACGTATTCTTTATTCTTTGTTCAAACCGAACGATTCATAAGTTTATTTAATGGACCAGGTAAATTTGTTCAAATTCTTAGCATGATGACATATTGCACTGTTGAATTTAAGATACCAGAAAAATTGAGAGATACCGATCTTATTCAAAACATAAAGAAAATATAATTTATGTTTTTGAATGTACAATTAAATTTGTCCTCACTTTTTTGTTTTTAATTTGATACTTCATATTTTTCAAACAGCTTTTATAACGATGTTACGCGTATTTAGACTTGGTACATGATACCCACAATATCCACATTCGCCAATAATAAAAACTGCTTTGGATTTTAAAAGATTATGAGGATAAAACTGATAATGTTTTTGAAAGGCTGAAATTAAATTCACTTAAGAAGAAAAATATTATCAGATCACAATATTTTGATTTACTAAAGTTGATAAAATATTTTTTTGATAAAGAAATGCCACATCCGATCCTTTGCTATATTTTTTAAACTCGAAGTTGTCCTTTTAACTGAAATATAATTCATATTCTATGTTATAAAATATCTATTTTATACATTGACAATTTTATTTTCTCAAATTTTAAACTCAATTGCATTTTATAAAACCCAATAAATTATATAAAAAATTCCACTATTTTTTATTTTATTATAAAACTCAGTAAATTATATTAAAAATTTTATTAAAATGATTTTATATCACAAATTCCTAAATATTTCACTATTAAAATTTGAAAAAAAATCCAATTAACATAAAAGTTAATAGACTAAAATTGTGTATAAAATTAGAAAATATACTTTCAAACAGAAAGAATAACTTTAAAAAGCAAAAGTTTAAATTTATTCATTTTGATGTTAGAGGTCAATCGTTTGTATAATTGATTGATGAAAAAAAATCTTTTATGACTTTCATAAATATTAAAAAGTAGAATTTAAATTTAACTTAACATTATTAAATTAGTTAAAATAAAGTAAGAGTTTATACTTATTTATATATTATAATTCAATTACATTTTTAATTAATATGAGATCTCCAATAATAATAGATACTGGTGTGAATTTACACTTTAAAGTATAAAATATTTGAAGCTTTTGAAATATTAAAGTCATGATTAAAAATGAAACAGGGTTGAAGATAAAAAAGGAAAAAGTATTTAAGTATTTAAGAAAAACAGGAAACTAGCTCAACTACTACCTAAAACGAAAATAGGAAACATAGCAAATTGAATTGGATTAAATGCGGTATACGAGAATAATTAGGTATTTTTTTACGTAAATTTGATACCGTAACAACATACGATTAATATGTTATGTTTTGGGTAATCTTTATAGATTATTAACTTCTAAGTCAATTGTGATTATGTAGGAATATTTTGGAAGGGTATGCTATTTAGTAGGGTAGATAGTGATATTTATTAAAACTGTCTGAATTAAAGTTAAATGAGTTAAGAGTATTTCAAGTGTTCTATATTACATATAAATACTGTCTGGTTAATAAAAAAAAAATCAAATAGTACCATTGAATAAATATTAAAAAATTAAGGAAAAAATATATATTTATTTAATATTTCATTATTAATCTTAGACAGTAAATATATTTTATATTTCCAAATTAAAATATATATGTTAATCTAGTTATTTGTATTTTCTTTTCTCCTTTGTAAAAGCTATAATCCTCTATTTATATAATAAAAAAATTTATATTTTAACACTCACGTGAGTTATTTAACTACATATTTTTAGGGATAAAATATTCATTTAAAAAATAAATTTTTGTATTTAAAAAAATAAAAAAAAAGTGTCAAACACATATAAAAAAATTGGATATTGAAATCTACACGATACAAAATCAGTATAAAGGGTATAAAGGGAACTTTCCTGCAGTTTTTATTTATTAATTTCAATGTAATTGTTATTAAGGAAAGGAAAATATAGCGAACAACGTTAGCATGATGTTAAGACCTGGCTATTGGGTACAATATTTTGAACACGAAGGGGTCAACCTGACATAAGCAAATATGTTTTAATGGACCCAACCACCACCTTCATTTTTTTTCTCCCTATCTAGCACCTTCTCTCCTCTTCCACGCTATTATATATACGTATGCCACCTACCTAACCTTCACAATTTCTTCATCCAACACCTTTCACAAACCATACACAAAAATCTTGCAACATGTCTTCCTTACGCGTTTCCATACTAAATAATAACCCTTTACATTCTTCTCCATCTTCTTCCTCTTTCCAGAGAATCAATTGTTCTATCAATGTCCCTAAACTACCTAAACTCCCCTCTTCAGTTCCCAAAGTGCTAGCATCATCTACCAGAAGCATGGTTGAGGAAATGGGAAAATTCAGAGTCAGAGACAATTATAACTCTTCTTTTGCGGAAAAGAACCATACCAGCAAAATAATGCACGATGGTGATCTTTACAACACTACAAATTCCGAGGCCGTTATTCAACTCTATGCAATCTTGGAGGCTGTGGCTGACAGAATTGAAATGCATACCAACGTTGGAGAACAACGTAACAATTGGAACACCCTCTTGTTAAACTCCATCAACATGCTAACGCTCACGGCTTCAACCATGGCTGGTGTTGCAGGCACGGGTAGTTGTGAAGGGGCACCACTTTTGGCTCTTAAACTATCATCTGCTCTTTTGTTTTCTGCAGCCACTGGGATGCTACTTGCTACCAACAAAATCCAGCCCTCACAGCTTGCCGAGGAACAAAGAAATGCTGCAAGGCTTTTTAAGCAGCTTCAGGCACAGATCCAAACCACAATCGCTGTTGGAAATCCCAGTGAAAGTGATGTGAGGGGTGCTATGGAGAGGGTTTTGGCGTTGGACAAAGCATATCCGATGCCTTTGTTGGGAGGAGCAATGCTTGAAAAGTTTCCTGAAAAGTTTGAAGGTGCTAGATGGTGGCCACAAAGAAGATTGAACAATGAGAAAGCACAGATGAAGGGTAAGAGCAATAATGGATGGAGTGTGGAGCTGGAAGAGGAAATGAGGGAGGTTGTTGAAGTGGTGAAGAGAAAAGACATGGAAGACTATGAGAGGTTGGGGAACATTGCTCTGAAGATAAACAAGGGTTTAGCTATTTCAGCACCTTTGCTCACAGGAATTGCTGCATTAGGGTGTTTGTTTTCAGGAGACTCATTAGTTCCTGTGGTAGCAGGGTCCTTGGCTTCGGTGGTGAATGCTCTTGAGCATGGAGGGCAAGTTGGAATGGTGTTTGAAATGTACAGAAACTGTGGTGGATTTTTCCAGCTTTTGGAAGAGACAATTGAAGCCACAATTGAAGAGAAAGACTTGGAGAAAAGAGAAAACGGAGAACTCTTTGAATTGAAAATGGCCTTGCAATTGGGAAGAAGTGTATCACAGCTGAGAGAACTTGCTTCAAAATCTGCTGCATATCGCATAGAAGGGAGGGAGATAGATGAATTCGCCAGCAAACTCTTCTGAGATGAAACATTTTTTAATTTTTTTTGTTTAATTATTTACATACCATTCTTTTCAGAAATGTATATATTGTGTATTTATCTGACATGCAAAAGTGAGAGAGAATATATTTAGATGAAAGTGTAATTTTTTTGGTAAAAGATTTAAGGTGTGGATACATGTACATGGAATGATGACTAGTTCACATTACTTTTAATAATGTTTTTTTTTTTTTTTCATTCTCTTTTAGCATCCTTGTAGGATATTAGATCACAAATTTAATATCAGTGTAAGATAATGAAGACTCATTTAATAGGCCAGGCGTGCCTATGACAGTCATGTATTATTTATTATATAGATGGTCCAACAATTTTTTATTTCAATATATAGTAAATCATTGACTATTCAAGTTTTGAATCAAATATAAACAGAAACCTAACGTTGCCAACAGAACCAACTTATTGAACTTGGAAAACGTCTTGTTGACAATTTCTTATTTCAATATATTATAAACGTTTTGTTGTCTCATTTTATTGTCTCATCCTTCGATAATATATATATATATATATATATATATATATATATATATATATATATATATATATTTGAGATATATATATATATATGAAATAAATAATAAGTGATTTAGTAATTGTATATCATATCAATACAATGATGTTTTTTTGGTTACACAAGTTTTTTTATTGATATCATAAATTGATATTGAGGTTAAAAAATATTAACTGAAATATAATTGATTTTAAATGTCCTATTGTGTTTTTTTTACTGAGCCCCAGACGCTAATCTTATATATTGTTAGTCTGGCAAACTTTTAAACACAACGAACTGTGTAATTTTCTTTCAAATAGACCTTCCCAATTCATGTATATATACATATATGTCGAAAACTAATTAATTTTGCAAACTATACTGTAAGATATATTTTCACTGGGTAAGAAAAATTAACAAAAGAAAGAAAATTTGGTTATAGTTTACCAGAGGAGATACTTGTGCACGTTGTCTCATTAGACATGTAACGTAACCCTTCCTCGCCCAAAAGAAAGCACAAAAAAGCATATTAGGGTTCACATCAGAAAATATGCTTGGGATGGTTATGAAAATTAAGCTATTTTAATAATTAATTATATTGTAATTGATTATTGCTAAAATAAATATTATAAAAAAGTGATTTGGTAGGGTCTACACTGAACCAGTTAATTTTGATGAGTTCCTACCTGTACGATAGTTTTTTAATCCCCACATCTTCCTTGAATATGATAATAAATATGAGTTAGCTGCATGTCTATTTTTCATCCCAAGAAAACAAGTAATTAGATACTTCAAAATATTTTGAAAATAAATTAATTAAAACCCTCTTTAAGAAATTCTGTACCAACGTTGGCATTGCTTCCGTCAGATACACTGGTAGTAGGTGAACTTGTGAGTCCTCTCTTTACACCTTTTATGTATATGCTGTTTATTTATTTGTGCAAATCCTTCGTATACATAGATTTTATTCCGATTTTTAATAAATATGAAGTTGACCATCAAGAGAATAAATACATAAAACATTTAAAATTAAAATAAGACGTCACTACATCGTCATCGATTTAATATGTGAAAGCATATACAGGATTATTGAAAAATAATAGTTTGACTCAAAAAAATACACACCTACTTTATAACTCACTTTATTAATATAATAATATAAATGAAAATAAATTTAATTAAAATATTATTATTTTAAATTATCAAATACATGTTTTCATTTGACAGGAGCCGTTTAAATTTTAAAATAATATTATTCGTGTGATATTTTTTTTCATGAAAATATAAAATAAAATTACACACTCGCTTTTTCATCCGCGTATCTCCATCACATGTTGTCTCAGTTTTTCACTTGTCTCGTGTTATAAACTTGTCAAACTTCGTTGTACATTCAGAGAGGCTACCAAACTCAAACTTACATGGAGCTGACACTTTTTAACCTTGGAGAACAAAAAAATTGTTTTATAATATAATGATCTTGAGAACCACGAAGTTCAACCCTCGATTTCATTGCAAAACAACTACTAACCGAGGCAATCCGAGTAGGAGACGTTGTAGTTTGAACAAACATGGATCCAAAATCTGAGCAAAAAGTCAAACCCCATATCATCCGGTCAACAGTTTCCATGTCTGACCCTTTCTTTTCATCCTTCTGTTCACACGTAAACTCCTATATATTGCAACCCTTCGCCACCTACAACATCAAATCAAATCGAATCAACAACATCAGACCTAAACCACTATGTCTTCCTTAAAAATTTCATCTTTGCTTTCTACTACCTTTTGCTCCACATCACCATCAACAATAAAATCCTCTATCCACCTCCCAAACAAACTTTCTATACCTCTTTCTGTCACACCAAACCTAAAACCAAGTAGAAAACTGTTCGAAGAGTTAAACGGTTTCTCCCACACAATCCCAATTCTCCAAGACAATCCAGGCAACAACTCCACCACCACCACCTCCACATCCTCAAAAGCCACCATTGTTCAACTATACGCACTTCTCGAAGCCGTGGCTGACAGAGTGGAGATGCATCGCAACATAGGCGACCAACGTGACAACTGGAACACGCTTCTGTTGAACTCCGTCAACATGCTCACACTCACCGCCTCCGCTATGGTCGGCCTTGCCGCCTCCATCGGCGGTGGCGGGGCGCCGCTGTTGGCTCTCAAACTATCCTCCACGCTCTTGTTCTCCGCCTCCACGGGGATGTTGGTGGTGATGAACAAAATACAGCCCTCACAGCTTGCCGAGGAGCAAAGAAATGCCACGAGGCTGTTCAAGCAGCTCCAGTCCCACATCGAAACAACGATAGCCATTGGAAACCCTACCGAGGAAGACGTGAAGGAGGCGATGGAGAGAGTTTTGGCCCTAGACAAAGCGTACCCACTTCCTTTGTTAGGAGCCATGGTTGAAAAATTCCCTAAGAAGTTTGAGCCAGCAGTGTGGTGGCCTTCAGCGCAAAAAAGAATGAACAGCTCAAAATACCAGGAAGGGAAGAATAATGGGTGGAATAAGGGGTTGGAAATGGAGCTTAGGAATGTTTTGGAAGTGGTGAAAGAAAAGGACATGAAGGACTACGAGAGGTTAGGAAACATGGTGTTGAAGATCAACAAGAGTTTGGCCATTGCAGGGCCTTTACTCACCGGCATTGCCGCTGTGGGATCAGCATGTGTGACGGAAGGTTCATCATGGGGAGCTATAGTGGCAGTTATTGGAGGGGCATTAGCAACAACTGTTAATGCTTTTGAGCATGGAGGTCAAGTGGGGATGGTGTCTGAAATGTATCGAAACTGTGGTGGATTCTTCAAACAGTTAGAGAACACGATCCAAGACACGATGGAGGAAGATGAGGATCAAAGAGAGAATGGGGAGTTGTTTGAAATGAAGCTGGCTTTGAAATTGGGAAGGAGTTTGTCACAACTCAGAGATCTTGCTAGAAAATCTGCTTATTCCCGGATAGAGGGAACAACAACCGATGAATTCGCTAGCAAACTCTTCTAATTGTTTTTCTTGTAATATAATTAGCTAACAATTAATCCATTTTTTTATTCAATTTTACTTAGTTTTTTCATGTAATTTAGTTTTCTTTTTAACAAATCTTGTAATATATTTCTTGCTGTTTTTGCGGACACGCATGCAAAGAAATTATTAATCTGCTCTGACTCATCAAAATAAAGAAAAAAAAATGTGTGGCAATTTTCTCGTCAAGTTATTACAACTCCCTTGTCATCTTTTACCTAATCGACAACAACCGTGTGTAGACTTTTCAGTTTACTAGCGGGAGACCATCATAAACTCAGAATCAACGTAAGAACATAGTATTTTAAGTCAAAGTTGTGTATGCAAAATGTGTAGTTTTAAGCATCTTTTATATTTGTGTCATAATCTAATATGTTCATCACTTTTTTTTTTTGTTAATCTAAATTTCTTAAACGGGAAAGCATTAGATCTTGTTTGGAAGAATTGGTTAAAAAATATAAATATGTTTTTCATAAATTAAGGTTGATTTATATTTTTTAAACAATAATGCTATTATGGATTTTTTTTTGTCGAATTTGGGTATATAAATTAATTTATGTAATTATACATTTTTTTGAGAAAAGGTGTTGTACTTTATCCAAACAAGGGTTAATCAAAGTTCTATAATGACTTAATAATTTTAAAATTTCATAATCATTTATCTCTAATAGAGTTGATATAAAAAAAAATCTTAAAATAATAATCTTAAAAAACTTCTATCAACCATTATCATAATCCGGGAATGAAATTCTACTTCAATCGCTTAAACAGTTTCGTTATCCAGTTTTCTAAATAGAAAACCACTTGGAAGAAAAAAAAGATGTATTAGAAGTGATCAGTAATTTTTTTCTATAAAATTTAATCATAAATAACATTAGTAAATAGTCAAAACTATGGGCATGTTGACCAAGAAAACAATCATGACAATAATTAATTATATATATTGTTAATAAATCCTACCTGATTAGATACAAAATTTTGTGGTATTAGCCAACCAATAATTTTAAATATGTGTTTAAAAGGAAAAGTTACAAATACTAACAAAATGGTATATGTTTTAGCGAAATATAAAAATATCCGTTATCATATATTTTAATTGAAATCATTTTAGAACTATTTGTTGTCCATATTTATTTGATTGCTTGAATTATTTTTGTTAAAAAATACAAATATTTTTTATGAGAAACGTTTTTGAAATAATAAATAAATAAAATCATCCTGGTTGGTGCTCATTCTTCATGGGTTGTTTGTATATTTTTCTATGCCTTAGAGGTCAGAAAATTGTAAATTCTTAAATTTAAATTGTATCAAATCCTACCAACCAAATTTTTTTTATATTAAAGAAGAGTGACATCTGATGCAGAAGCATTTCAAAATGTTGACTAGAGCGGAATTTCAAGCATTTTAATTTCAAAATATCAGTCAGCGAGGAATGAGTATGGATAATCTACCGAGGATAAATCATTGTAAATTTCGAAGTAGATATTAAATTGATAATTTTACGGATATTGAGTGATAAATAATAGATATTTTTACTATTTAACTATTAATGGATTAGATAAAAATATTATGATATTAACCTGTGAATACATATTCAAGTTTTATTTGAATATTTTTAAAATTTTATAAATTTCTGTTTTAGGATTTGAATTTATATTTAAAAAAATATTTGAAAAAACTATCAATGAGTACTTTATACCCGAGTTCCTCATGTCCTTATTACAAGACACGTTTTTAGGAGAAGTGATCTTATCCCTTTTATATTAATTAATGATGATAAAATAACTGTAAGTGTCATTAATAATGGAGGTTAATTTGATATATTAGTATTATTGTTTTCAAAAACTAAATTAAATAAATTATTTTCATTCATTTGTGTAATTATATTAAAAAAAACCCTGCTATTAAAAAAAATATAAAAGGGAATAATACATAGTTAAAACTGTCATATGACTTGTTCCTGTCTGACTATATTATAAACAAATGAATTTTTTCTGACACAGTCTTGAGCCAACTAATCATCAAATCATTTTAGATTGATTCAAAAAGTTAAACTAAATATATAAAAAACAAAAACATGTATTTTTGAAATTTAAAATATAACTAACAAAAATTTAGATCAGGTCGTATCCATCTGTGTATTTTTTTCTTTCTAAAGGGTAGTGCTAAATCGATTTTTTTTTAGGAATAAGAGATCGAACTTATCACATTAGATAGCAAGCATGTTCAGTTTTGCATTTAACTTATTTTACCTCTACATACAGAGAAACGGAGCAACTAGAGAAAATCTTTGAAAAGCAACATGATTATGCAGATAACAGCAATGAGGCTATTAAAAAAAAAGTAGTAAAAAACTTCATAGAGAAGAAAACTTGTGAAGCTCTGTGAATACATGTCCACTTCGAATTCCATAGATGTCACATTGAATTCAGTGTGGAAATTCGTGGAACAATGTCAGAAAATTTGAAGATAACACTCAACTATCGTAGGACAATGGCATAGAAGTTCATTACAAGTTCCAGATTATAAGATAACCAGTTGAAATCAGGAGGGCTTATAGTATTTTGTTGGTACAAATGGCATCTTTGTGACAACTCCTTCATTGGACTTTCCTCGAATAATGATCTGTACTTTGGTGCCTGCCTTGTGCAATCCTGATTTTACATATCCCATGGCAATGTTCTTCTTGAGGCAAGGGCTGAATCCGCCACTGGTGATTTCCCCAATGTTGTTTCCTCCTTCATCTTGAATCTCACTGTGGCTTCTAGGAGGAGGGCCAGAAGAAAAGAAACCAACACGCCTTATCTTAGGACCTTCTTCAAGCTGTTTTAGTATAACATCAGCTCCTAGAAAACCCCCTTCTGCTCTCCTTCTCTTCCCTATGGCCCATGTCAGTCCTGCTTCAATCGGTGTAATGTGTTGTTCTAAGTCGTTGCCATATAAACACAATCCAGCTTCAAGACGAAGACTATCTCTAGCACCTAATCCTGTCAGTCTTATCTTCCCTTCAGATTTTTCTAGAATTGCCTTCGCAAGATCCACTGCATTCTCCGAGGGAATTGATATTTCAAATCCATCTTCCCCAGTATACCTGAAATTCTCAATAAAGATTCACTTATTATGCACAGTACTGTCATTGGGTTTAAGCATTGTGCCATTAGATAACAACACAAAAGGACTAACTGAAATTATCAAATTGCACTCATTTACACTCATTACATCAGATACAAGACAAAATTTCAGGTAGCATTACTACATTTCAGGTAGCTTTACAAGGTCAATTGTTAATGTTACCGAAAGAAAACATACCCTGTCCTTGTGAGAAAGCATTGCACACCATTGATGTCCAACACACGGAATTCCCCAAAGTACATCTTGCTTAAGTCCTCTTTTGTCAGGTGTTGAAGAACTGGAGCAGCAAGGGGACCCTGCTACAAAAGAAATATTGGTTATTTGTTAATTTTAAAGTGAAGAATAGTTCATTAATTTCACATGGCCTTCTGATAGGAAAAATTTATGTACATGTACAAGATTTGCTAACTGAATAACAGCAAGGTGAAAGTGTGTGATGATGTAAATGTACAAGAGCGTGATAAGTGACCTGCAGAGCAAGAAGAGATCTTTCATCATGGATGTGCCATGACACATCACCACCTTTTGCCTTGAAGGCCTTCATATGGTCCTCAATATGAGCCAGATCTTTATCCCTACACCCAGCATTCACAACCAAGTATATGTGGTCATCTTTCACCTTGGTAATCACTGAATCATCAATTAACCCTCCTTTTTCATTTGTGAAGACAGTGAGTGAACCAGCTCCAGGGGCAAGCCCAGCAACATCAGCAATAACAAGCTTTTCAAGGAATTGGACAGAGTCCTTTCCTTTGAGGCTTAGCCCGCACATATGAGAAACATCAAAAAGGCTACCATTCTCCCTACAGTTCACGGTTGAGTCCATGATTGAGTCCTTGTATTGAATCGGCATGCTCCATCCAGCAAATGGCACCATCTTCCCTCCATTAGCCACATGGAAATCATAAAGTACTGTTCTTTTCAGCTCCGCTTCATTGGAAAAATACCGAAAAGCAACACTCTTCTTATCACCGTGGCCAAGACGGCGAGTCATCGATTGCCCAAGTCGCCACAAGCCCCCCCTCATTTTACGTTATCTGATCTGGAATAAAAAGAGTTCAATATCAAAATTGTCTATCTACACACACCATAACTTATAGTCATTGGGGGGTCAGAGAAATTCATGTCTTCTATAGTAATCAAAATGTTACTCTATAATCCCTCTTTCAAAAAGGGGCAAAATTTCCAGGTTAAAAATTGAAATAAAACAAGTTGTTTGATGCCATTTAATGGAGATGTGCGTCACAGTTCTACAAATTATCAAAACTTAGCAGAAACGAACAAAAGAGACTAATGGCCACTGGCCAGATTCATAGGTGGAACTTATTAGAACAATAATTCCATTTCTTCATTTACACCAGAAGTGGGCAAAGTTCATTTTCTCAGACAATGAAATCAATTTTGTTAGATAATCGTAAGTAAAATTCCAAACATGAAGCGTCGTAGAAAACCGCTAGCAAACGCATTGTAGAACTGAGAACCTGAATCAAGATATCAATGTGACGCCGCAAATAGACACAGAACATCTGATAATTACAAAATCAATGAATTAAAAGATGTTCTTATCACCAACAGTAATACATAGCATAATACCCCACGCGGCCAGAAACTCGATAAGATCAAATCAAATCTCTATTTAATGTCCAGATCCAAATTTCAATTCCAGATTCATCAGAATCATCACGAACTCAAGCAATCCAAAAAAACATACAGATCATGGTATCCTACGTGTTGCAAAGACAAGTACAGATGGAAAAATGCAAGGATAAAAGAGAAAAAAGAAGGGTAAAGGCACTTACATGGTTTTCTTTTTGGCGTGTGAATCTATTCAGAATGGTGGAAATCTGGGTGCACGAAAAGGCATCAGGAGTGCAAAACAGAAGGATCCGAAAGACAACCTTTTTCTATATATATGTGAATGGAATGTACAAGGCTCGCTTATCTGCTGCAATTGGACACAATCAAATAAAGAAAAAGAGAAAAGATTAAAATAAAATAAAAGAAATAGAATGGGGTTGGTGTGCTACAGTGTTAGTGAGTGTGAGTGAATATGTTGAACCTTAAGAATTGAGATACCCCATTGCTGCTAGTCAGTGTTAATTAGGTGCATAACCAGACACGAGTTTCCCTTGTCTTGTTCTTTTCTTTTTTTTTATGCAGCTGATGTTCAAGTGTTGCTCAGTCATAGTATGCTTTCTATGCACCTCAAGCATCGTATGGTTCTAGAATGCGAATCACCACATTGTACTGCTTCTGCCGAGGATCTTGTCCGAGGTTTACTGTACACTGGGACCTACTTAGCGAGGAAAATCTAAAAACCTTGTTTGCTTAGATTATAGATCAGGGGAGTTGATATACTCACCATTCTAAAATATAATTGCAATTTTAGTTTTTTTAAAAATTAATTGATTTGATGTTGTTAATTTTGATAAAAAAAATACAAAAAATTTATATTCTAAATGTGTCGTGACACGTCCCATTTTAATAAAATAAATCTAATAAATAAAACGTCATATAATTATAATATAAAATAAAATATTAACAGAAAATATACGAGGATCCACTATTACAATTATTTCAAGTATACCGGAAAAGAAAAACCATTGGCACATAATAATACCATAAAAACTTAACTAAAAAGGGTAACAAGTTAGTAAAAGATTGCTCACGGAGCAATGAATTTGAATCCTTATCTAATTACATGCACTATAACACCATCAGTCTCTCCAAGAAGATCATGGAATTACATCTAGCTCATACCAGAGACATGTTCTCACATCAAATCCACATATTATCTCAAAGCATTATAATCTCGTGCTAATGCACAACCAACCAATTTATGTTTCATCTTATATCAAGCACAACAAAATCTCAGCCTCATTATATCACATAAAACATACATGGCATCATACTTCATGCTTTAAGGTAAATCACCCAGACAAACAACCAAATCAGAGAAGAGAGTAGCACTAACGCACATCCTTGCACCAGTCTCGCTCAAGCTAGAAGCATTCGCTTAAGTGGTAGAAGCCTATCGCTTAAGCTAAGCGTTCTCGAGCGAGAGCTCAAACAGTGAGTACAAGGTTCTGTGAATTCTCACTTAAGTAGGACCTTCTCGCCTAAGTGAGATTACTCTTCGCTCAAAACAAAAGTTTGATGCCTGAGCAACAACTCGAACAGAACCTGGGTGAGTTTCTACTACTCTCGCTTAGATGAGGCTTGCTCGCTTGGGCGAGAATAGCAGGTTCCTCCCTTGCTCACACATGCAAACCAGAAAAACAGTTCCAAGCAACATCCAATTCATTTCCATACAAACACAAACCTCAAACATGCATCTCAATTATGAAACATAACCAAAACACACAATATACTTCAGAACGTAAACAAATCTAGCTTCCCTTATTACCTTGACAGAGAACAACACTTGAGAAGAGAAAACCCTTTGTGGAAGGAGCACAAAGGCCTGGAACAACTTAAAGAGCTGAAAGTGAGAACACAAGGACTAGAATGAGGTTCTAAAGAAGACCTTAAACAGAACCAACGAACCCAAACTGATAGGGAAAAAAAACACAAAGGTTGGGTGTTCAACTTACTTGGAAGGAGTATTCGATTAGCTCAAAGGAGGATCTTACTGTACCATAGCTCATCTTCTGATTCAAAAAGCAAGAATAAGAACACTCTTTTTAAGTGAGAGAGAAAGAGAGAATGGTTGAGCGAAAAAAAAAACTAAAAAGTTTTTTCTGAAATTGGAAAAAACCGATGTACTGATTTAGACTTTACCACCTAGCCTGATCCAACTCATAAAACAAGGTCTCACATATCCCATATTACATCAAGATTTGTATTAACAAAAATAAAAATAAAGTATCTATATATTTATTGTTAATCTTAATGTATGCGAAAAATATGTTAAATTGTAGTAATTTTTGTAGTTAAAGATAGTAATACTACACATTCTTCATAACTGAGGAGACATTATTGAAGAATTATGCCCCTTTCAAATATAGCCCTATTAAATTTACATTAATATTAAATAACTCCGTTATAATAAGTGTGATTAATCAATTTTAATATTTTAATTGCTCAGCGTCTGCACTAAGCTTACTGTAATATAGCATTGAAATTCTCTATTTTACTAGTTTTTCAAATGCACTTATTAAATTTTCACTCGTTTATATTATTATTTGGAAATTTGAATCCATTTTTCAACAATAATGTAATTATAGGAGCAAAAAAAAATTATCTGGCATTTTTTTGGGAGGAATACATTGCATTGAGAAAGAGAGATAAATAAATGTAAAATGAGGGAAAGACATGTACATGACATGTGATATAATTAAAAGAAAAAATTATTGAGAGTTATTGGGTATATAAATAAATGAAAAAGGAACAAAATATAACAATGTATCGAGGTTGAAAGAAAGAACTGGCAGGTAACATACCAAATTTATTTTAGATAAAGAAAAAACACAATTGGGATTTTTGAAATAATAAATAGTATTTTATTAGTTTGCAATACTAAATGTGATTCATGCATTTTATACGATAAGGAGTGATATTTGATGATACACTCATCAATAGTCTTTTGAATGACCCTGGTTAAGATACAATAACAAATAGTTTTGAATAAATTTTGGGGTTCCTAAGGATGGTTGGCATCAAGTTGATTGGTGGTGACCTTTGCTCCGCTTGTTCCCATACCGAAACCAAAACCCATGCCCATGCCGAATCCAATTCCAAACCCATTCTTAACACCATTTTTGTTATAATAATCTCCTTCTCTGCCTCCGCCTCCACCCATGCCCATGCCGCCTCCAAACCCACTACCATGACCATAACCTTCATTACCACCTCCACCACCGCTTCCACCTCCACCTCCACCTCCTCCTCCCATGCCACCATTGCCTGTACCTCCACCGTAACCACTACCATAGCCATGACCTTCTCCTTCACTGCCATCTCCACCCCCACTCCCACCGCCACCACCACCACCTCCTCCCATACCACTCACACCACTACCAACACCTGCGCCAAAGCCATTTCCATAGCCTTCACCTCCATTTCCACCACCACCACCACCTCCTCCTCCTCCTCCTCCTCCTCCTCCTCCACCCCCACCAACACCTTCTCCCATGCCAACTGCTGCTACACCTCCACCTGCACCTCCACCAAAACCACTACCATGACCTTCTCCTTCGTTACCAACACCACCACCTCCCCCACCTCCTCCTATGCCTCCCATTCCTTCACCTGCACCAAAACCACTACCATACCCTTGCCCTCCATTGCCAACCCCTCCACCTTCACCTCCACCTCCACCACCACCACCACCGCCCCCTC
>Ga0214542_1004593_pt1 | contig 27196 bp, 24 predicted proteins | sample CNSS1metaG_FD_160096 | JGI IMG/M metagenome (GOLD analysis project Ga0214542, IMG submission 160096) | Root nodule microbial communities from cowpea collected in UCLA plant growth center, Los Angeles, California, USA - CNSS1 | ecosystem: Host-associated > Plants > Roots > Nodule | place: USA...
GCATAACATCTTCTTCCTCTTGAGTGCGTAGCACAAATTCAAACCCCCGTACACATCAGCTAGAACCGCAGTGACTGGACTTTCCGAATGAATCTTGTAAGCGACAAACACATCGATGGCCGCTTGATCAACAAAATTCTCCATGTTAGGGAAGAGCACGACTCCATATAGCGTGAGAGCCAACACATCCATGAACGTCTCCCCTATCTCCTTCTCAGCCAAACGACGCAAGTGCCCTTCTAAATACCCTTGGGGGATCCCCTTCGAGTTACCCTTGGAGGCCATTTTACTCTCTAACTCAGCAAGGTGTACCTTCAAGATTCCTGCCAACGTAGAGATAGATGCTCGTTGCTCAGAATATCTGTAAGGGACTTTATCTTCCACCGACAAACCCAAAATCTGCTCGAACTCTTCTACTATTGGTGCCAACTGAAAATCCTGGAAGGTGAAACATCTGAGCGACGGATCATAATATTGGACCAAAGCGATGACTGTCGACGCTTGGACTTCCACATTCAACAACCTCAATAAGTTCCCATACCGCTTCTTGAAAGCATTCTTCTTTATAGTCTTCATTTGTTGCATCATTTCCCTTAAACCATTCAGATTGCTATCTATAACCCTGATAGGTAACTTCTTCTTCAAGGCATCCGACCCTAAATTCCCTCCGACTTGAAATCCCATGTTAATTTCTTTTGTTTCATTTTTTTTTTCACAAACTCAATCACAGCCTTAAAATTTCTGACCTAGAATCATAAGAAATGTTATGGCATGGCATGACAAAATACATGTTATGCATGAAGAAATAATCAAAATGCATGTATGATGATGCCGCGAAAGAATGTACAGACACATGACTTCATTGCTAATTCAAATAAAGCAAGAAAAATAAGATGAGAATTAAGGTAATGCACATGTCTCCCCTTGTGCCTCATCAGAGATTTGATGCCTAATGGTCCTAAGGTAAAATATATGCGCTTGCCAGGATGGTTCCTTAATACTTAAGGATCAAGGTCACTAGAGCTATGGTCCACTTCTTGGCAATTCCCACAACAGTTGGTAGACAACAAGATGTGGGAGTACCAACGAAGTAAACAAACTCTAGCTGGGGTTCTCACAATGACCACTTGGGAAGTTCATCCACTGTGGCACTGCTACACAATCACCTCTAACTCTAAGTTACACAGACCCGGGTATAGGGCCCCGCTCATGATATGCACAAAGTGTGTGTGTGGAGGGAGAATGATGCATACCATAACCCCCACCTGCAAAACATCTAGAAATGGCTTGACTCTCTAGCTTCCCCAGTGAAGTTGCCAGCTGTCGCAACCGGAATCGCGACGGGAAGGCGAACCGAAAAAGAAAACGGGTTTTTAAAAAAAGATTTGGGAGTCGCCACTATAGTTATTCTGGAAAACTATGGAAAACCATAAAGATAAGACAAGTCTGCGAAAAACCATATTTTGGATTCAGGAGTTGGTTACGCGTAGGGAAGGTGTTAGCACCCTACCGCGCCCGCCTGAGGGCGGTACCTTTAATTAAAAATGCAAAGTCGATGTGGTTTTCAAAATATTAATTTTCCCCAAAATAATAAGGCAAAAATATTAAAAAAGAAACAAAAAAACATTTTTTTTTAAATTTTTTGGGCCCGACAAGGATTTGACATTGGTCCTACGTATTCTCATTAAAAATGAGAAATCAGGGTTACGTAGTTCTTTAAAAAAGATATTTGAAAAATAATTGAGAAAAAAAGATTTGATTTTTTTTAGAGGTGAACCTGACAAGGACTGGCCTTGCTCCTACGTATCTCACAAGGGAGAATCAAGGATCACGTAGTTCTTAAAAAGATATTTTGTTTAAAACGTTGATGTTTTTATATTTTGAAATTTCATATATTTTTTGGTGTTTTTGAATCATTTGAAAACAGGTGTCATACGATGTGAGCGATCGAACAGACACTAAAAGAAAAAGAAAACTATTTTTCGATATTTTCAAATTATTTGGAAGAAAGTGTCACACGACGCGAGCGGCCGGACAGACACAATAAAAATGAAAGAGAACCTTTTTTTATTTTTCTATATTTTAATTTTTATGATTTTCAAATATGTTTGTTTTCCTTTTTTAAAATAAATAAATAAATAAATAAATTTATAAAAGGATGAAATTATTTAAGAAGAATATAAGTGGGAAACAAAAAAGTAAGGGTGCACGAGTAATTGGTGGGGTGCACAAAGCAAATACAACAACAAGCCCAAAAACAATAGACAAAGGCATGGGGGTGCAGGGGTATCACATGTGGGAGGTGCATGAAGTAACAGGTGGGGTACGTGCAGTAAATAAAGGGGTGTGCTAAGGAAACACAAAATGGAGGTGCAGGAATTAAAAATGGGGGTGTACGAAAAGAAAGGAGGAAGGTGTGGTTGAGGTAATTCAAAGCCTGGAGCACCCATTTTTTTCCTTTTCAGAAAACCCTAACAAAACTAAGGCTTCTTCCCCTCCCATGGCATCCTCTTATTCTCGACGCCACCATCACAGCTCTGGGCCCTGGGACGCGCGCCCGCCCCCCCTTCAACGCCGACGAAGACATCGGCCACCGTCGCGAGCCCTGCCGGCGATGATACCGTCGTTCGATTCACCTCGCGTGAGGGGCTCCTACACCAACGTCCACAACGTCTTCTCTTCCTACTCCAATGCGTTCCAAACAGGGGCTGCATCGATCCCCTTCATGGCCGCGAGGTCCCGCCTGCTAGAGACCGCCGTCAGCGATTCCAACCGCCACCGGTATCCACGCCCGCGACCACTCGCCACCCATCCTCTTCCGCACGAAAGGCAGGTGTGCGCAGACTCTGCAATTCGTCACTGCCGCGCTAGCCACCGTGACTTGGTCTGCAACCATCACGCGACCACACTCCTCCGCTCAGAGCTCCGAATCGCCGGCGACGAGGCTGCCGGCGAGGGTTTCTGCCTCCTTGTTCATCTATCTGTTTTTTTCGTATTGGTTTTTTATGCAGGTGAATGTGAAAATGACGATGGAGGAGTCTTGTGTTTGTAGTGCAGTATAAGAGTCCAAAATTGAATATGCTATTTGGTGACGAAGGTTCGTTAATGGCGGGCGGGTTTATGATGAGGGTGATGATGGGAGAGTTTGTGTTGATGACCGTGTGAATACTGCTTTTGGTTTGGGTCTATGTTTTATTTTCAGGTGTGACATGAAGATGATGGTGAAGTGTGTTTGGGTTCTGGTTTGGCGATTTCTTGCAACTAGAAGGTGATGAGGGAAAGATGATGGTGGCGAGAGAGATTGAGGGTGAGATTATTTTTCAGCACTCATTCGGGCAACAGTAACACCCAAACAAGAACATATCTTAATAATGGCAAATAAAATATAAAAAATAAAAATAAAAATAAAAAATAAAAAACACATTGTGCTCTGTTCTTTACTGTACCCAGGTGCGATGGGAATAAACAAAAGGAATAACAGATGTAACTATGCCCATCTCAAACCATCCATACATTCATGAACATCAATATCAAATCACATTAACATAAGCTCTAATTCATACACCCATGAACATCAACAGCAACATCAAGTCACGGTAATATAAGCTAAGGAGGAGTTAAGTAACATAAGCTAAAGACACTTACCGTGAAAATAAAACTTAATGCACTAACAGCTTTGCTTCCGTTTTCAAATTTGACTCCTTCTCTCCCTCCCTGATTAGCTTCCGTTTTCAAATTTGACTCCTTCTCTCCCTCCCTGATTTCTAGTGCCCCCTCCCCTCTCTGTAGTAATCAAAAAAAGACCCCCCAATCTCGTGAATCTTCCCCCTTTTTATTATGTAACCCTCTGCAATCTTCCAATTTTGAAATTTGGGACAAGGTTGAGAGCTGATGTTGCTTCCTGCTCCTTCAACCATCATGACCATGCTACAGGCCCTTCCTAATACCACACCATGATAGCATAGCATGAATGGGTCTGACAAAAGAGAGACCTTACGTTACCTCTTTCTTTCCCCTTTCCCTTCTCTCTTTTTTTTCTTTCTTTTTTTTCCTTTTTTTATTAAACTAGAATGAGAGACATAAAACAAAAATGGAGCTGTAATAATAGAAAGGAAAATAATGTAATAATCAAAATAATAAGCCCAAATAAACAAATAAATAAATAAAACAAAACTAAAATAAAAAATAATAATAATAAAATAAATAGATAATTATTTTTTCCTCAAACTAAAACATATTTTTTTCTTTTCTTTTCTTAATTATTTACTTATTTATTCTTCTCAATTGAACTTTAATTAATCAATTATTTTTTTTATTTTATCATTGTTACCCGGACGAAATTGGGTGTTGACACTTGGGATGTTGTTTTGCCATGAAATTTCGAGTTCTTTACAAGGGAAATTAGGGGATGTGTAACTGGTACTGTTGGATTTGGAATTTCATGTGAATTGGTGCTCATGATGACTATTTTGTATTGTGTATGTTTTTATGGTATGAAATGTGAGAATGGGAGTCTGTATGGCAATTGTACCTTGTATTCTGTGAGTGTAATGTTGACAATTGAATTGGTGGGTTTTGGGAGCGTTTTGGGTTGCTGATGAAGTGCTTGGGTGCGTAAAACAGTGCAGAACCTGCATTTCTCGCTCAGGCGGGTTGGACTTGCCCAGGCGAGACATGCAGGGACTCATGTTCTCACCTCGCTTGAGGTTCTCGCTCAGGCGATTAGCTTTGGTTTTAAGTGACTCATACCCTCGCTCAGGCGAATGGGGTTCGCCTAAGTGAGATAGCGAGGGAGTTGCGCGTGTTGAGCGCGATTCCTCGTCCAGGCGAGGGGTTTATTGATTTTGAGCGAATCGGGGTTTCGCCCAGGCGAGACGACCTCGCCTAAGTGAGATGTCGTGATTGTGTTTTATGCTTTGTTGTTTGATAGCTCAGGCGAGATGGAAATGGGTGCTTGGGCGAGAGATGACCTCGCCTAGGCGAGTGGATCTCGCCTAAGCGAGATAACGTGGTGTGGTCACTGTTTTAAGCTCGCTCAGGCGAATTGAGTTAGCCTAGGCGAGGCTGAGGGCTGAGCTTGGGCGAGAGGTCCCTAGCTTAAGCGAGTTTAAGTGAATTGCTATGTTTTTCATGTCTTTGAGAGTGCGTTGGTTGTTTTATGCTAAAGATAGGATGTGTTTGCATGTGGTTGGTGTTTGGGCTTGAAGGACTAAGTCCAATAGGGGTCTGGGATGTGCTCGGTGATTGGACACATGATGGGCATGGAACTGGTTGAGTTCCCGTCGGCTACTAATGGGCGAGGAGTCCTTAGTATGGTGATTGCATGTGTCGGGCGCACGATGGGCAAGGAACTGTGATGTTCCCGTCGGCTACTATTGGGCGAGGAGTCCATAGTATGGTGATTGCGTGCATGCCAGGGTCCAAGTGTGAGACTTGGATGTTTATACTACAGGCGAGGAGTCTGTAGGGCAGGACTATGAGCGGGATAGGCTCATAGGGTTAGACCACCAATGAGTTAGTTTCGTGGGAGCACAGGGAAGTCCCAAGACCTAGTTCATGCATATGACTCATGAAGGACTATGAGGTCATGGTTGGGTGAATTAAAATTATGGGTTTTGTACTTATATGATTTGGGTGGGGAAGCATATTTATTTCATATATATTTGTTTATGTTTTATTGTGCATAGCTCACCCTATCTGTGTGTGTGGCGATGATCGGATATCTTGTTATCCGGGAGCAGATGATTTGATAGGTAAGCCAGGAGACGCTTAGACTCGGAGCGTGGGCTATCTTGGGGATTTTTGTACATGTATTATTATTTTGGTTTTTGAGATAATTATGTAATCATTTCGGGAGCCATTGAATTTTATTCCAGTTTTATATGTATGGACTCCTGATTTATGACAATTATTTTAAAGTTTTTAATTTTCCCGCGTTTTTGGGAAATAGTGATAATCAATGCGGTATTTATTTTTAATTGGAATTTTTATTTATTAAAAATTAGTAATATTCCTTAGAGATGTTACAATTGGTATCAGAGCAAAAGTTTTGAAAATATTTTTAAAATATTTTGGGGCTAGTGGGGAGTGAGCTTATCGATGTGTTGTTTGTGGTATGCTGTGTGTTCAATGTGAAAAGTGTGTGGTTTTGTTTGACTAAACGATTGATTTTTAACAGTTGTAATGTGGCTTATCCAGGCTATGGCTTCTAACAGGAGGAGGAGGGGTAGTGGCACTGATGACATCGCAGAGGCAATTCACCGCATGGTGGATGCGATGTAGCCACCTGTAGCAGCGTAGCCTAGGACAACGATTGCACCAGTCAGGGTGCCGACAGTGGAAGATTTCTTGCGCCACAAGCCAGCTGAGTTCACTGGCAAGGCTTCCCCCGATGAAGCGGACGCATGGCTCCGCAAGTGTGAGAAAATCTTCAAAGTGATGAATTGCGAGGATGAGTAGAAATTGTTGTTTGTTGTGTACCTGCTGAATGGGGATGCAGAATATTGGTGGGCGGGCATGCAAAAATAGATGGAGAATAGTGAAGAGCCAGTGACTTGGGCCAACTTTAGAGCTCGTTTCCTAAAGAAATACTTCCCAGATACGGCGAGACAGGACAAAGAGGCTAAATTCCTAGCACTGCAGTAGGGAGACATGACAGTGCAGGAATATGTGAATAGGTTCGAACACTTGGCGAGGTATTCTTCCCAGAACATTACGGAAGAGTGGAAGTGTCTAAAGTTTGAGCGAGGTCTCAGACTTGAGCTGAAGAGGGTGGTAACCCCTCTGAGAGAGGAGATTTCCCCTCTTGGTGGAGCAGGCCAAGAGTGCTGAGAGTCTTGAGAAGGGCCCTGGTCCTATTGTGAGCCGACATCAGAAGAATGTCGCGGAGGCTAGGCAGATGAAAAAGCCGTACAGCCGGCCCCAGACATCTCAGGGTCCCAGTTGCTATCAGTGTGGCGGACCCCACCTAAAGAGAAATTGTCCACAACTGGCAGGTGGAGTTGGAGGGTCAGGAGACCGTCGCAAATGTTTTATATGCGACAAACCTGGACATTTAGCCAACAATTATCCAGAGAAGAAAAGCCTTAGCACGAAGAAACCAGCCGCATCGCCAGCAGAGCGAGCGAGAGCAGCGGGCAGAGTCTTTGCCCTGACCACCACAGAGGCTACACAGTCGGGTAATCTTATACTTGAACCTTGTGTATTGTTTGGTAATTTAGTGTTGCTGTTGTTTGATTCTGGGGCAACCCATTCTTTTATTTCTAATGTGTACGTGGGGAGATTGCAATTGGTGACACGTGATTTGGGATGTGAGTTGCTTGTTTCAACTCCCTCATCAGGTCAAGTGGCTACCAGTTTAGTCTGTGTTGGGTGTTCTATGGAGGTGGCAGGTCACAAATTCAAGGTGAACTTGGTGTGCTTGCCTTTGGAGGGACTGGACGTAATTTTGGGGATGGACTGGTTGTCTAACAATCACGTCATAATTGATTGTGGACGGCGCAGTTTGGTATTCCCAGAACATGAAGGACTAGAGTTAATCTCGGCTTAGAGGGCGATAAACGAAGTAGAAGCCGGAGTCACCTGCTTTATGATAGTGGCTCATGCAGAAAAGAATAGTACCGCCGAGAAGATCAATGTGATTCTTGTCATGGAGGAGTATGCCGACGTATTTCCAGATGAAATACCCGAGTTGCCATCGAGTAGGGATGTGGATTTCTCCATTGATCTCATCCCTGGGGCTGGCCCAGTATCCATGGCGCCTTATAGAATGGCACCCGTAGAGTTGGCAGAGTTGAAGAAGCAAATAGAAGATTTGCTTGAGAAGAAGTTCATTCGGCCGAGCGCATCACCTTGGGGAGCACCGGTACTGCTAGTCAAGAAAAAGGATGGCAGTTCGAGGTTGTGTGTTGATTACCGTCAGTTGAATAAGCTGACCATAAAGAACAAGTATTCGCTGCCGAGGATAGATGATCTGTTGGATCAACTGAGGGGAGCCGCAGTGTTCTCTAAGATTAACTTGAGGTCTGGATACCATCATATCTTAGTCAAACCAGAGGATGTGCAGAAGATGACGTTCAGGTCACGATACGGTCATTACGAGTATGTAGTGATGTCGTTCGAGGTGACAAATGCTCCTGCTATTTTCATAGACTACATGAACAGAATGTTCCGACCATACCTTGATCAGTTTGTTGTCGTGTTTATTGACGACATATTGATATACTCAAAGGATCGAGATGTACATGCAGATCATCTGAGAGTGGTGCTAAGAATTCTCAGAGAGCATAAACTGTATGGGAAGCTGTCAAAGTGTGAGTTTTGGTTGGATGAGGTACAGTTCTTGGGTCATGTAATTTCAACCCAAGGTATATCGGTGGATCCAGCGAAGATTGAAACAATGGTGAAGTGGGAAAGGCCGCAAACTGTGACTGAGGTGAGGAATTTCTTAGGCCTGGCAGGTTATTACAGGCAATTTGTGGAGGGATTCTCCAAGCTGGTGAGTCCCTTGACTCAACTCACTAGGAAGGACCAGCCTTTCTCATGGACAGACGAATGTAAGGTCTGTTTTGAGGATATGAAGAGGAGATTGACTACTGCATCCATATTGGTTATTCCTGACACTGCCAAGACGTTTGAGGTATACTGTGATGCTTCATACCAGGGCCTAGGTTGTGTATTGATGCAGGAGAAACGACACATTGCTTATGCATCTCGTTAGCTGAAGGTGCATGAGAAAAACTATCCTACACATGATCTAGAGTTGGCGGCGGTGGTTTTTGCCCTCAAAACATGGAGGCACTACTTGTATGGGGCATAATTTCAGGTATTCAGTGATCACAAGAGCCTGAATTATTTTTTTGATCAGAAGGAATTAAATATGAGGCAGAGGCGCTGGATGGAATACCTGAAGGACTACGACTTTGAGCTATTATACCATCTTGGTAAGGCTAATGTTGTAGCAGACGCTTTGAGCAGGAAGAAATCTCATGTCTCGGCCATGATGATTAAGGAGTTGGAGCTGATCGAGAAGCTTCGAGATATGAATCTGGGATTGGATATGGAGACAGATCACATACGGTGCAGCATGTTGAGGATCACTAATGAATTCTTGGATGAGGTTCGGGTGGAACAGGGTAAGGACCAGGAATTGCAGCATATCATTAGTAAGTTAGGCACAGAGAAGAGCAAAGACTTCAGGATGGGTAGAGATGGCATCCTGCGATTCAGAGAGATGGTGTGTATACCCAACAGTCGGGTACTGAGGAAAATGCGCTTGGATGAAGGGCATAAGAGTCGTCTTAGCATACACCCAGGTATGACTAAGATGTAAAAGGACTTGAAGGCGACTTTCTGGTGGACTGGTATGAAAACTGATGTGGCAGACTATGTGGCATCTTGTCTAGTGTGTCAGAAAGCGAAAATAGAGCATTAGAGGCTAGGTGGTACGTTGGAGCCTCTTGAGATTCCCCAGTGGAAATGGGACAACATTTCCATGGATTTTGTTACTCATCTACCGAGGTCAGTGAGGGGGCATGATTCTATATGGGTAATAGTGGATCGATTGACGAAGTGCGCTCACTTTCTACCTATTAATCAAAAGATGTCCCTAGATAAGCTGGCAGAGTTATACGTTAGGGAGATAGTCCGATTACATGGTGTTGATTACCTCGAGGTTCTGGCAGTCGTTACAGAACACTTTGGGTACTCAGTTGAAGATGAGCTCGACATATCATCCTCAGACGAATGGTCAGTCTGAGAGAACCATACAGTCTCTGGAGGACTTATTGAGAACGTGCGTTCTGGACCACCTTGGGACTTGGACTGATGTGCTACCACTGGTGGAGTTCACTTATAATAACAACTACCATTCCAGCATCGGGATGGCACCGTACGAGGCCTTGTATGGCAGGAGGTGTCGAACACCTTTGTGTTGGCAGCAGGATGGGGAAGTTGTGGTACTTGGTCTAGAGTTCTTACAACAGACCACTGAGAAGGTAAGGGTAATACAGGAACGGATGCGTGCAACTCAGAGTCAGCAGAAATCCTACGCAGATAAGAGGAGGAGGCCACTCGAGTTTGATGCTGGAGACCACGTATTTCTCAGAGTTACACCTACAGTAGGTATTGGGAGGGCCTTGAAGTCGAGGAAGTTGACCCCTCAATTCATCGGTCCATATCAGATTACGAGGCGAATTGGACCGGTGGCGTATGAGATTGCATTGCCACCTCACTTGGGAAACCTGCATAATGTTTTCCACGTATCACAGTTGAGGAAGTACGTGGCGAATCCTACTCATGTGCTGGAGCAGGATGATGTTCAGGTGCGTGAGAACCTGACTCTTGGAGTTGGATCGGTGAGAATTTTAGATTCTCAAGTCAAACAGCTCAGAGGGAAGGAGATTTGGACAGTGAAGGTTCTCTGGGAGGAGGTAACCCAAGAGATGACTTGGGAAATGGAAGATCTCATGAGGAAGTCCTATCCTCACCTCTTTACTGGTAAGTTCTATTTTCGAGGACGAAAACTTTTAAAGGTGGGGAAATTGTAAGACCCGGGAAAAATTAATTAATTAAATAATTAATTAATTAATAAATGCGGGAAGAAGGCGCCTTTATGGCATTAATTGTTGTTTATTATGATGTGAAAAATTACTAGCTCAAGTGGTTGAGAGTACTTTGATTGTGTGAGAGGACTTGGGTTCGAGTCTTATGTATACCAATTATGTGTTATTGTTTTTTTGTTAGGATATGTATGAGTATGTGATTGGTATTGTAAACTATTGTTGATTTGTGAGTATCATCAAATGTGATTTGGTATAGTGGTTGTGATATGGCTTTATGAGTGGAAGGTCATGGGTTCAAACCTTGGTGGGCAAATAATAAGCTTTATTTTTGCTAACTAATAGTGGTGATATGAATGTGAAGGGGTAAAGAAAAGCCTAGCAGAATGGGCAAATACCTATTTTAAAGGCACCTATAAAAGCCAAAAATTAGGTAAAGGGAAGGGTTTTGGCATTGCTGGAATTTGCTTGGGAGAGGAGCACGAGTTTGAGAGGGTGAACTAAGTTTTGAGGTACAAGGGTTGAAACAAGAAAGGATTTTGAGTCAAGGGGTTCTGCCTTCACAATTGTTGAGCAATCAATCCAGGTTAGGGGAGCTGAATTGAAATTATATGCTTTTGGTCAAATTGTATGCTTGGTGTCGCAACCGGAATTGTGACGGGAAGGCGAACCGAAAAAGAAAACGGGTTTTTAAAAAAAGATTTGGGAGTCGCCACCATAGTTATTCTGGAAAACTATGCAAAACCATAAAGATAAGACAAGTCTGCGAAAAACCATATTTTGGATTCGGGAATCGATTACGCGTAGGGAAGGTGTTAGCATCCTACTGCGCCCGCCCGAGGGCGGTACCTTTAATTAAAAATGCAAAGTTGATGTGGTTTTCAAAATATTAATTTTCCCCAAAATAATAAGACAAAAATATTAAAAAGAAACAAAAAAAAACATTTTTTTTTAATTTTTTGGGCCCGACAAGGATTTGACCTTGGTCCTACGTATTCTCATTAAAAATGAGAAATCAGGGTTACGTAGTTCTTTAAAAAAGATATTTGAAAAACAATTGAGAAAAAAAGATTTGAGTTTTTTTAGAGGTGAACCTGACAAGGACTGACCTTGCTCCTACGTATCTCACAAGGGAGAATCAAGGATCACGTAGTTCTTAAAAAGATATTTTGTTTAAAACGTTAATGTTTTTATATTTTGAAATTTCATATATTTTTTGGTGTTTTTGAATCATTTGAAAACAGGTGTCATACGATGCGAGCGATCGGACAGACACTAAAAGAAAAAGAAAACTATTTTTCGATATTTTCAAATTATTTGGAAGAAAGTGTCACACGACGCGAGCGGCCGGACAGACACAATAAAAATGAAAGAGAACCTTTTTTATTTTTCTATATTTTAATTTTTATGATTTTTAAATATGTTTGTTTTCCTTTTTTAAAATAAATAAATAAATAAATAAATTTATAAAAGGATGAAATTATTTAAGAAGAATAAAAGTGGGAAACAAAAAATTGTGTGACTTTCCTTTTATTTAGTATTTAAGAATGGTAATATGATTTTAAATTACTCTAGTTTACCTTAGTGTGTTTTTGTTGTGGTGTTGGTATTCGCTTGCTATGATTGTATATTTCATGAGAGCAAAAGGTATTGTAAGGCTTGAAAAGGAGCAACACTGAGGCTACCATGGGATCTCTACTAGTTAAACAGTGATAGCTTAGATAGAGGTAAAAATGTTTTGTACTAGTTTGATCATTCTCTTCTCTTTGAAATAATGTTTAAAATTCATTTACTATGTAGGAGTGTACACTATATGATTAATTTTCTATCTATACATGTGTACTTAATAGCTTTATGTAATAACCTTTTTATAGTGATTATTTGCTATAATTGGGTTATTACACACCTGTCAATCAAACAAAAATACTTAGGGTGTGTTTGAATTACAATTAGAAGATTTAAGTCTAGTTGAATAAAATTAAAAATCTCATTCAATGAAAGAGTTGTATGGTTTTGTTTTGAAAACATCCTATGTTTGGAGCTCAATGAAACAGAACAAAAATTTGTCAAACATCATTTATATCATTTGTGACTTACAATACAAAGTAAACTTGAGTTTGTGCTCCCAAATTAAAAACCTAACGCACACTTAGGGTGTGTTCTTTTGTGTAGATGGATTTGAGGGAGAGTGTGAAGATGGATTTGAGTGGATAAATATGTGTTTTTTGAGTGGATTTAAAGGGTAAAAATGAGTGGATTTGGATATAAATTTTATGAAAGTTAGTGAGAGATTTGATTGATGTGATAGATAAAATAAATTGTGAAAATAGATAGATTTTGAAAGTTAACAAAATACCTTGATGAAAAAAGAGAATGATTTTGTAATTTGATGTTATAAAAATAATTAAAAATAAATAATACAAATTTTAAAAAATTTAAAATTATATAAAATTAAAATTAAAAAAATTAATTTTGTATGAATGGAAAAAAAAGTTATAAAATTAAATGTGTGAAGTATATGAATCCCAATATTGTAGATGCAAACCAAAACAATATACAGAGAAGGCAAACATAATTGGAATCTTGTCTCCTCTAAACACCACCATGATTACAATAACCACTTATATTTTCAAGTGCCAACAGAAACATCCTTTGTAAGCCACAAAATGGAGAAGGTATTGCATAAACCATCACACACAAGCACTCCATCTTACCAACACAGAACCTTTACTGAGTAACTTGCTTTACCAAACTTACGTGAATCTTCAAGCTTGAACTTCGACGACGTCCACAACCAACGGACACCGTCAACAAGGGCCACCACCTTGACCAACTATGGAGCATCTAATGAACTCACAACCTGAAAGAACAAGAAACAAGTTAAAAAAATCACCACACACACACAACATCGGTTATGTAACCGGTGTTACTCTTTTCATTGCACCAGCACTGGTTACGTAACTGGTGTCACACACACGCATCACTGCACCGGTTATGTAATCGATGCACCACCCCCTCACAACCACTCACCAACACCGGTTCACTTCACTCACACTGTTACAAAATGCCATTAAATAACACCACCACACCATTGGTTCACTTCAACCACACACCGGTGCATGTTCGTATTAAACAACACCACCATTCACATGCTTGGTAAAAATAACAAGGTTAATTTGGTAAACTTACCTATAATACATTCAAATCTGAGCATATAAGAGAAGATGAAATGTGGAATGAATCCCATAAATCCGCGCCTACAAATCCATGCATATCTGCTGAAAAAAACAAACGCATTGCTATAAATTCGTCTGTGCGAATACACACAAACAGTGTTATACACATAAAGGAACATTGCGTTAGTCTTTGTTTGAATGATAGGATAAATTTGAAAGAGTGAAAAAGGAGGAAAATGAAGAGAAAGAGTATGAAAAGTTAAATTGCTTACATTTAAGAAGAATGATTAGATTTGAATGCAGTAAATATGTGAAAAAAATTAATTATATATTATTATATTTAAAAAGATATAAAATAAAAATGTAAAATATTTTTTAAAAAAAAAACAAATTAATTTTTTTTAACTAAATAAAAAGTTATATTTTAAAATAATCATATATAAATTAATTAGATTATTTGATTATTTTACATCTTCCTACAATTCTTTGTAAAGTTAAAACGAAAGTTCCTACAATTCTTTGTAAAGTTAAAACGAAAGTGAATATATTAAGGTTATCTCTTTTTCTGTAAATTCCTTTTTTAATTATGCTTTTTCCTATCCACACTTTTCTATCACATCTATCATATGATCTTATACTTAAAAATCATGTTTTATATATACTACTTTTTACTGTTTACGTAGAAACACATAAACAAAGTAATAATCACACGTTCCCTTGCTGACAACAAAATCAAAATGCATAAATTCGATTATAAAAGTTTTCATTCCCTGGCTGACAACAAAATCAAAATGCATAAACTCGATTATAAAAGTATAAAACTTTTAGGTACTTAATATAATAAAAATTTAAATATAATTAAAAATACTAAAATTTATAAGAATCTTAAAACTTAAAAGCTTTTTTATTTATTTTTTAACCAAATTTTTTATTTATTTATTAACCAAAGTAGTAACTAGATAAAATCTTCTCAGCGTCAAAATTCAGGTAGAGTTCATTTAAATCAAATCAGAATCAATTAGGGTAAACTTTACCTGTTTGGAAGTACACCTCTAAGCAAACGGCAAAATTGAAAAGTATAAAATATAATATGCAAAACATGCAACTAATGTACATACACTCTTCCCTTCATGATGCAGTAAAGTCAAGAAGCTCTTCTTTTGCTAAGTATAAAATAAATCAACCTAATTGTCTCCTTCTGTCGCCATTTTCCGTTTATGTGACCTCTTTCTTTTCCTGCTTCTCTTCACTTCATTATCTCCTTTCGTTTCCTGCATAGAAGCAACCATTAATGAACTTGTAACAAATATGCGGGAAAAATGTTCATTTTCAAAAATTTCTGAGAATTGCTCGCATAACCAATACCCAGTTAAATAGGAACTATATTTGCTAAATTGTTTTATATTTTTATGTACAAAAAATTAGCATATATTATATGGTTTTAATATGAATGGCTGTGATGAACAAACGTTACACGAGTTGATGCAAAATTAAATCCAAGATTTACAAGTGTTTATGCGCTCATATTAAAAAAAAAAAATAGAAACTGCAAACTCTACCTTAGAAGGACCAATATTTTGACTTTTACTTTTCTTCTTGCAGGAAAGTGGGTTTGGACCCTGCAAAGTTTGAAAGCACTGTTACAAAAATACAAGGAATACTAAATAGAAATCACAAACTACTAAAAGTAATATAGCATAAGAATATATCCCAGTTATTAACATAAATAACTACTTTGGTCATCAATTTTTCCTAAAACAATGTCACCAAGATTTCCTGTTAATTAATGTCGGCATATTATCAAACTTTCCACAAATAACTTAATGTTTGAGAACACTTTGTTTTTCATTTACAAGAAATATGTCATGAAGGTGACAGGCCTAATATACGTGATAAAACCACATAATTAAACACAACAAAAATAATAGATGAAATCTTGACCATATGTTTTATTAGGACTGTGTGATTAGGCTTTTTTTGGAAATGAAAAAATACAAATAGCAGAATGTCCTTATGAACCTGATTGAATTTTATTCTAATTACAATGCTCATCAAGCACATAACATAATTCAATAAAAATATATTTTCATGGTGATAAACAAATCAATTCATTGCATTATTAATGTAACAAAGCTCTATTTGTGGGAAAATAATAGGATTCTAAAACTAAGCAAAACTTTGTTTATTTTATTCCAAAAGCCTCGTATGATAATAAAAATTGAAATTAGGAAATAGATAAAGCAAAAGCTTAAATTATAACCTTGGCTCTTTTTCTCTTGAACTGAGGTTTATCCTTGACTGCCATCGGATCCCTTGCAAAAGTATTCGCCTCTACTGCCTGAACATTTACTGTCTGATCTCCTGAATCCACATTTTCCATTGTTTCAGTAATGGAATTGTTAGGTTCCTCGTCGCGCAGTCTATTCATGACCCTATCCTTCAATATCTTGTACTCTTTTTCAGTCATATGCAACCGTCCTTCTTCAGAAGTTTTAACATATTGCCGTTGAAATGCAGATGGGGATTCAAGAAAAAGAGCATTCCTCAGACCATATATTAGAGGCACACCAGGTACCTGATACAAGCATATTAGTAAGAATAGTACGTCAGAACGTGCAATTCTGTGCAGCAGTATGAAAGCTTACTTTATACAAAAATAACCAAAGTTTTCAATTTTTTTTCTTTTGTTGAGAACATCACGCGGAAGGAGTGAATAAAAATCATACTTATCATTTACAAGAAAAATAGGAACTAAATGAGACAAAGTTAAAAATCAGAAATGAAAAAACATTATATAGATGCCAAGGCATAAGACGTTAAAGAAATTTCTATGTAACCATTCTAATTAGAAATAGCTATTCCAAAGAACCAGAGTTTTCAATTCACAAGGGAAGTGCATAATAATAATACTTATCATTTACAAGAAAAATAGGAACCAAATGAAACACAAGTTAAAAATCAGAAATGGAAAAACATTATATAGATGCCAAGGCATGTGTTAAAGAAATTTCTATGTAACCTGATAGGAACCGAAAAACGAATAATGGGCCACAAGAGCACTTGATCCAAGAAGCACAAAATCAGTCCAAAGAATGGATTGTTTATGTCAGACAAAAAAGAAGGAATTAGGAAAAGGTGGGGCATGAGTTGAGGTGGCAGAGTTTGTTACGGAGAGAGACTATAAGGCACGTTGAGTCTAGTTTTGGGGAACAGGTTTGTTTTTGGTGGAATTTTTCTGGTATGGAGATGCATTTGCTCTCTGTAAAGGAGCCTAGCTCTGGGGCATAAGAGGGCCTATCCTCTTATTGCATTATTTTTCTGTTTTGCATCCTTTAATTCCAAGAAGTTCTCCATTTCATCTATCTTTGATTGTTTTCTTTGACTGTGTTTGTTTTTTCTGGTATACAACATAACCATTCTAATTAGAAATAGCTATTTGAAATAATCAGAGTTTTCAATCTTTTTCTTATGTTGAGACCATCACAGAGGTGCATAAAAATAATATTTATATAATTTACAAGAAAAATAGGAACCAAATGAATCACAAGTAAAAGATCAGAAATGAAAAAACATTATACAGATGCCAATGCATCAAGATGTTAAAGAAATTTCTATGTAAACATTCTAATTAGAAATAGCTATTCCAAATGACTCAATGAGTAACACCAAGATGGCAGATGCTTCACACAAGGCAAGGTGATGCAACCACGCTGGATTGATTGAATGTGATTAGAAATAGGAGGGAGATATAATTGGATCAAAATATTGGAGATATTAACCAACTGAACATCTCTATCATTGAATCTGTATCAAAAAGAATAAAAGACAAGAAATGGTATATAAAGATACAAAGATGAGGCAGATGCACTAGACATGACAGTGTCTTGTTTTCCCAGACTTCAATGTATCAACCATTTTCAAAAACTTTTCATAATCTTGGGTTTAACAAGTAGTTTCACATTCAAATTGGTAGTTTGGACAAGGCAAAAATCCTTCAATTGTTATTTAATTGTCAATTAAACACTAAGCTCGTCAAAGGCAATAGCATATATCAAACAGTAGATTCAATTCCACTGGCGGCAATATTAAATTGTCGTTCAATTCAAATCCACCCCATCCCACCAACAAGGTTTTCAGATAAAAGGATTTTGGCCGGATAATAAATTTCAAAGATACTTGTAAGAGGCTACAATTAACCTAATACAAAGATAAATGTATTCTAAGTCCAATAAGAGAGACTATGATAGTTAGATATCATTCAAAAATTAGTTCAACAGTTATACAGTTTTTATTTTTCCCATGATTATAAATTATAAAAGACAAATACTAAAATAAGAAACATATGTAACCATTGGAATCAACTTTTCAAACAAATAATATATGATGCAAACCTCTTGCAGCTTTTTTCGGAGGTCAGTGTCCTGACTAGCAACAAAGAAATGCTCAGAATTGTTTTCTCCAACAGCCTCCTTGATGCAAGCATCTGCACCCACACATTTATCATGCTCACATCTGCAAATTGGTTGGAGTAAATATCAAAGTAATGACCATTTCGACATAATACCAACACTCAATATTAAAATAACATCAAGTACTAACCCTGACCAGTTTAGGACAAATTTAAAATACACAAAAATACACCGTGGTCAAAAAGTGTAATTAATAATAAGTATTCTTCTGTATTCAAATTTTCATAAAAGCACCGCATCAATTATTTGTCTTATGGACTAAAGTTGGGTAATTAGTTTAACACTTTGAAGAGGGTGGTCAACATCCTAAGTCTCAGTTTTTGAAAGAAAGACCTAGATTGGTAATGGAATATGGCCTCCAACCTGCACTTTTAAGTAAATTTTAGGTATAGAGCAGTAAGCCGGCTCATTTGGCCTCCCAGTTTTGATGGTTAGAGATAGACAGTGAAGAAGCCTTCCCTTTGTGTCTGTCAAAATAATAGGGTTTCAAAAGGGAAGGGTGACCAGTTGGTTGTGGAAACAAATCCAAACACAGCCTCTTTACATATGCAAGAGAAAGGCTGCGTACAATTACCCTTTGACATTATGGTACTTTGGTTAATTAGTTAGGTATGGAAGGATGGAAGGATAAGGACGAAATACTATGAAATTGACATTAACTTAAATGATGTGATATATTCCAATGCAATGATGATATGACCACTAGTCCTAGAACACTAAAGGAAACAAAACATGAAATACAGAAACATAATCACCAATTCTAAGAGAAATGAGAAAATAGGAAAGTAATTCTAAAGGATAACCTAAGATAGTATAGTATAATATATTTCAAGACATTCTAATATAATCGAATAACAATTTAAGTAGTCAAGTCTTCCATCAACATGACTTACAAGTGTAAAATAGTTTAGTTACTCCAGTCCAGTCATTGTTCAGTGTATTTAATCCAAGGGTCCAGCTTGTTCCAGACACATATCTAATCTAAAATTACATCTTTGTTTAGTATCCCCTTTGCAAAACAAACATAAATTCAAATGGTTCCAATTACTTGGATTCGATTATCATTCATTTTGCAAGAAATATATTCATTGAAACAGTAAAGCTAATGAAACAATGAATCTCACATCATATGTGCTCGAACAGTGAGGTAATTACCTAGCAACTATAAGTTTATGAGCATTCTCCAGAGTCTCAGAATATGAGCTACCAAGTCGCTTCAACTCAGCCAGAACACACCTGCATCATGTCCATAAAAAACCCCAAAGGGAAATAAAAAAAACAACAAAAAGAAAACATCCAAAAAAAACAATTATATGGCATACCAACTAGAAATAAATCTTAGCTTAAACACACACAAATAGAGAGCAACCTGGTTGTGTAGAGTTTGACAGAAGCACCGAGGATATTGCCAAGTGCGATGTCAGCTGGGGTTATTCGATTCACAAGGAGGTGATGCACAAATGTTCCATCGCATAAAACCTTATAAGGCTTCCGAACACCAAAGCATGTAGTGTAAAACGTCAAAGTTTTTCTATGCCTCTTCTGCTTCTTCAATTTCATCTGCAACAACGCACAACAACAGAATCGAATCACATTGCAGAAACGGGAATTATCTCGGATACTAGACCATTAGTTTTGTAAGATTGAATGAAAGAAAAAAAAATCAAAGGTTAATATAATAAGCAAAAGGCATCAAAAGAGAAAATTAATGTGGATGTAAACAAATCTCTAAACAAATTGGCTCGTGAGATTCAGGAAGAAGTGTGAAGAGAGAACTTCGATGGAAAACAATTTCAATTTGAGAGAGAAGAGGGAGCTGACACTAGAGTGTGAGTTGTAATAACGCCAAAATAAATGAACTAGGATACTGGAATGGAAATAGTTGGAAATGGAACCATGATGAAAGCCTAAATTATTCTGTTCAGTCAGCTTATGCCAGTCATCAAAACTAGTTATTTGAAGACCATTGGCACCAACAAAATCGTTTGTATTACAATAGCTAGCCATGAACCAAACACCACAAGTAGTCCTAAACTAACAGAAATCATTATGTGGCAACATTACGTATGAGCAACAATAATCGGAATAATAGCAACAAGGGTAAATAGGTCTAAGCTACTTGTTCTCACACAAATATGTCCATTTACCTTGTTCTTCCATCTAGAATTAATATTAAACTGTATAGAAAAAAGGACTAACCCTTAATTTTCTTGTAAAAGTTCCTCTGGTTTCTCTTGCTCTTATGTCTATCAATGTTGACCTTTTCCTCTGGACTATAAGGACAGCTACTACTACTTTCTTTCTATGATCAAGCTACACACTGCATGCCAAATCCACTGCTCAGTGTTAGAACCACTAAAACAAATAGAGCCAAAACATCACACCAGAGATAAACATATATAAATAAAGTTCACGAACTTCTTTTGAGGCCTAACCTGGCCCATTTAATAAAATTCTTGATCATGGCAATTGCAAGTATCATAATTCTTGATCAAATAGCAGTATATGATAGGCAAAATATATCAACTGTTAAAAAGGTTAAAAAGGGTCAAACTCGTTATATCAAAACCAATACATGAAAATCAAAACAACTTCATTTTAGATTTTTCTGTTATTTGAGAAATCTAATCAGCGAGACCAGTGAAGAGTGCAAATCAAATCCAAGAATCAAGAGTAGAGATCACCAAATCATGTAACTTCATTGCTTCTCTCCCCTGTGAGATTGAAGTGGTGGGAATAATGGAAAACTAAAGTTAAAACTCTACCAGAATTCAAAATCTAAGACAATGGAGATTTCGAGTCTTGCAAATGAATAACTTCAACAATTTAATTGCCGGAATCTCCACTTAAAACAGAAGAATAATATTAATTTGACTGATACAATGGAAGAAAAAAAAATCTCTGATTTCTTACAACCTGCAAACAAAATTTCGCTGAAGCAAAAAAAATTAACCTTCAAAAAATCTGATTTCTTACACGGGTACACTTGAGTTTGCATAAATGTATAATAACCTTAACGTTATACGAATCAATAAAAAGCACATACTACACGACAGCTGAGACCTCGCGTCACGAAACAAAACAAAACCCTAGAAGAGGCACAATCACTCACAGAGAGCTCGGGGATGTGAGGTGACTTTGTCACGGCACGGGTCGCGGCGGAGCGGAGGTTCCGACAGAGCAGAGCGGAGACGAGCAGGGGGCGGAGTGGGCGCAAAGAAGAAACGAACGAAAGCAACCAAGTCGAGAACCGCCGTTATGGTCACGTCACGGAGGAGAGCTAAGTTTAAATTACAAACTAGTGCTATACTCGTGCGTACGCACGGGTGTTGTGTTTTTCTTTTTCTTTTAATTTTGTAAAATAAAAATATATATATTATATTTGCAGTAAATAATTATTTTATATATATCATTATATAATATAAATTTTTATATGAATAATAAATATTAAAATTAGATATTATTAAAATTAGGATGGGTCAATGTAACTTTAATCTTTGTTGTTATAGATTTTAGTGGAGTAATTTAAAATTGGTTACAAATAACTTTAAATGTTTTGTTACTTTGAATAAAAATATATTATATTTTCTAATAGATTATTTTAAAATTGCTTACAAATAATTATAGATATTTTTTTAGATGGAATAACAAAAATATTATGTTTTTTTAATTGCTTACTAATAAATAAATTGGTTATAAATAATATTATGGTTATTATTATTGTGATATTTATGTATTAAAATGTCACATGGTTATTGGTTACTATAATATTTGGAGGGATATATTAATTAAAAATTTAAATATAGTTGCAAAAGTAGGAAATTTTTTTTTTTTAATATTTTGGAATACAAAATTACAAACATAGTAAGTAATATATAAAAAAAGATGTTTTAAGAGGGAAAAAAAACTGTTTGGTGGATTTGTCTGCATTCAGAGCAAAAGTTTAACCCTGGGTGCAAAAGGAGAAGACAATTTCATGACTGTATCAAGAAGATTGTGCACTAAAAATTTTCAAAATTCATTACCGTGATTTCATCTAGAAAAATAAGTTTATTTTTAAAATTCGTTACCGTAATTTCAGCCTGTAAAAATAAGTTTGTTTGTATATAATATGAAAATACATTGGATTGGAAGACGATAGTTAATTCAATATTTGTATAATTATTGTTATATTTAAATAGAAAAATTATATTAAGTGTTATAATTATGTATAATTATATATAATATTTAAATAAATAATTTGATAATATTTAGATGTAAATTTATTTGCTTTAAATTATAAAATTATTAGTGATGTGTAATTAAATCATATAAAAGGTTGAGGTGGTAGAGTTTACACTTTTCCATATAAAATGTAGACATAAGATATTTTAAGAATCCAAACAAAATAATAAGAACAATAACAATCACAATAATGATAATGATAATTATTATAATACTAATACAAAATAATAATACTATTATTAATAACATTAATATTAATAATAAAACTAATAATAATACTGAATATTTACTGATACTAATATTACAATAATACTACTAATACTAATAATAATAATTCAAATAATAATAATATTATGGATCCGGTAAAAAAAATAATAGTATGAAAATAATTAAATAACTAATCACAGTAATAAATCATATTTATTTCAAAATAATAATAATAATAACTTTTAATAATAATGTTAATAATAATGTTAATAATAATACTAATGTAATACAACTAATAATAATAAGTATTAGCTGGTATCGTACGGCTATTATTATTATTTTTTAAATTATATTAAGAAAATTAATATAATTATAAATAATATGATTTTTTTTACTAATATATAATCAAAGAATGAATGTTAGTTGCGCGTACACATAGATATATATAACTTGTAATTTAATTATATGTCTAGCCTATGAAATTATTTTTCAAAGTATACTTTGTATGAACTATATAATATTTTATGATTAGATTAGATAAATTAACGTTTTTTTTATCGACAAAGAATAAATAAATTAAAGATAAATTAAAGTTAACTCTTTCGTACCTAAATCCTGTGCAAATGATCATAAAAAAATTTCTCTGGTCAATTAAATGTCAGAAAAATTTCTTCGGTCAATTTTTATCTCGCAAAAGAAAAAACATTTTACATCCCTATCTATCTTTTAACTGTAATTATTAGTTAGAACGTCAGGAAAATACAATAATTTTGGAAAACATATGACTTTGTCACTTTTCTTAATAAAAAATTTCTATTACGTAATTCAAATACACTTTATTGTGTTATAATTAGACCTTCATATTGTGATAAGTTTTTTTTTTATTTTTTGTTTTTCTCTATCATGACTTTATTGTATTTTGCCATGATTTTGTTATTGTTTATTTTTTACTTTAACAAATATTCCATGTGATAATAAATGAAATATAATTTCATAATGATATTTTATTTGAGACTATAATTTTATATAATCTACTATTAAATTTAAATAAAAAATATTGTAGCAAAAACTAAATATTAAATTTAAAATTTATTTATGAATTTATAAATATTAAAATAAAAATTTAAATAGAATCGAATATGTTATCCTAATTTAACTATCAGCATTATCTATATAACTTTTGCTAAATTGGCTTCTTGACACGTCTCCTAATATATGTAAGACTATTTACGATTAATGATATATAGGAATAGTTTAAACATATTAGTTTATTACTAATAACAATATTAATAATACTAATAATAATATTAATAAGGCTAATTCTAATTTCAATATTGATAATAATAATAACAATAATCACAATTATATTAATAATAGTAATAATAATAAAATACAAATAATAATTATAGTAATAATAATAATGTAAATCATGTTGGAACTCCATTGAAGTTGCGGGGAAAAACCTATGATACAACAATCCACCATATTTCAAGTCCTTCAATTATTCACCCAAGTTTATATTTTGGAAACAAAAGAATAGAGTGGGAAAACTTTCCCTAATCCTGACAAAATCTTTCACATATAGATACTTTATTTCATTCTACACCTCTTAAAAAAAAAACATAGTTGGAACACTTTATTGTATTCGAATTTATTTTTTATTTTTTATCTTAATTTATATTAAAATATGAATGTAATATTCTTATATTTAAATAAATAATTATGAGTAATTTTTATATAAAAACATGTAGTTATATTTTTTTTTACATATTAGAGTCAGTAATATTTTATAACATATTGTTTATACATTTGACATATGATATTTTGTAACATTGTTTAAACAGTTATAGTCTTTTTGTTAACTTGGACTCCAAGTTTTATATCCCATGCTTCAATGTTTTGTAAACTCTTCTATTCTTTATTTAAACTCGATATGACATCGACATGGTATAGGATCTAGTATAGAAGCATTACACCTGAGTTATGGATCACATTCAACAATGTCATAAATATATGTTTCACATCAAATGAGATGTAAAAAAACATAATAGAATAAAAAAAACAAAAAAATTCAAGAGGTGTGTGGTACATCATCTGCTTGCTTTCTTATCTTCTCCACAAGCTATGGTGGTGTAATTTGTTTTTGCTTGATATTTAAATGTTCATGTACCGTAGTAAGAAAGTATAAGCACCACATTCTAATGTAGTATGGGAACAGTAATTGTTCATAAACTATTTGAACTCTGAACCTGTGCACAGAGTGCAACAACCCTTACAAAGGTAAAATTTGGATTGAGTGTGTAACCTATGTCTGTCATAAAAATAAAAGAATCATTACTGAAACTTACTTTTAATTCATTATTGAGTTTTTTTTATAATATAAAAAAAAATTCATAGATTCCTTTTTTATATAATAGATTACATTACGTATAATAATAATAATAATAAGATTAAAAAGTAATAGTTGGCTATGAATTTATTTGTTTTAAATTAAAAATCTGACACAATAATTGCTTAGTTGATGAGTGATGTGCAGCAAAAATTTTATTAATTCCCCACTCTTTCACTTTTTAGAGTTTATTAACTATTTACAGTTAAATAGTTTTCTTTTTCTTCTATTTATTTTACTATCTAAATAAAAAATGTCAAATAAATATAAATTTGATTTGACTTGACTTAATGAAATAAGAAAAAAATAATTTATATTTGATTTGACTTGACTTAATAAAATAAGAAAAAAATAATTATCAATCCATATTTTACATTTTAGAGTTAAGTAACATTTGATCACCAACCATTCACTGGGACATTATATTAGGAGCTAAACAAATGAGAAGAGATGTTCTTTAAATTTGATACTAAAAGAGAGAAGTGATTAAGAAAATCAAATTAGAGTCTTGATGGAAGCCGAGTTCAGTGTATCTAAAATTATATAAAAGGTGTTTTACATAGAAGTTGACTTAAAGAAAAATATGGAGGATGCATTCAAGGATCCATGTTTTAAATTTTGAAGACAATGTTATTATGAGCTTCTGAGGAACTCCCAAGGTCCTTATCATATTTCAATCTTGCATCAACATATTTCATTCATTAGTCAATTAAGAGGAAAACATTAAAAATAATAACTCTTGAAATTCATTATTACCTCAAAAAGCCAACAAATGCCTTTAGACACATATACAAAGCAACCCAAATACCAATGAAACCACCCATAGAGAAAAATATAAGCGCAGAAAAATAATGCTTAGAATTGTCACCGAAATCTAAGAGTTACCACAATTAAGCAAAGCTCTTAGTACTCATTCTATAAGGTTGAATGATATTTATCACAATACCAACATTAAAATATGGAAGAAAAACCCACCATGGAAAAGGATAAATATGCAAAATTAGAAGCTCCAAAGTTCACACCATCAAATACAAATGCTAAAGACTTAAGGATTGAGCGACTACCACAAACCGATAAAAGAACGAACAGGAAAGTGAATCTTTGTAGGTGCTGGAAAGATGGATTACCAGTATCCTTTTCAACTAGAAAACCAATAATTATCGGGATCCCAATTTGAATGAGGTGGAAGACATAAACATCTTTTGTAAATATTTTAGCACCAAAGTGCAATTCTGTCCCATAAATGAATGCAAGTAACAATCCTAGAACCAAACTTATATGCAATATAATAGTGCATCACATAATAATCAAGACATCTCAGAATGCAATATATTAAAGCTCCATCATACAGAAATAAAGTGCAAAACCATTGGATCACCTAATGACCAAAATAATCCTTCAAGTACAAACTCCTCAAAACCATTTCATAATTGACAAACTTTAGATGCAGTGAAGTGATGTTGGTATGATTCTCCAATCAGAGTTATAATTTCTCACCTCAATAATCTATATAATAAAAGATTCATTCATTGCCATACTGTATTATCAAGATGAAAATCAAATCTAATTTGAGAACAATACTAATAGCTTGTATGATGTATGGTATTATATCTCGTATTTGCATAAAGACTAATATAAAAAATAATTTCATAAAGACTCAAACACTTTCCTTTATTTATATCGAACCATACACTAATAATTTGTCCTCATTCAATAAGCAAGTTAAACAAACACCCTGTTTCGAAGATCAATAGGAACCAATTCGATCTTGTCTTGTAGTCCTTGCATGCAGTAAACCCAAATCAATCACCAATCATGAAAGATAACGACCTATGGACCACAAAATATCTTGAATTAAAGAGTAAATTTAAAATTGATCCTCTAAAGCAGCACAAAAAATCGCATAAGACAATCCCAGTGGCCAAATTAATATCTGGAACATCATAATATTAGTTTTACATAACGTGCCCTCTCAAAAGATTATGATGTTTAATCATTTAAGCAAGATGAACGCGGACAACTTCATCTTCTATTATGTATGACATTTTAGAGAAAGGAAAAATGAAGTATTCACTTGTAAATTAAATAACAAAAATAGTAGTAGTAGATTAATTAAAATAAAGGTGCATATTGAATATATAATTTCAAAAAGAGTAAAAGAAGAGAGAGCTT
>Ga0214542_1004598_pt1 | contig 27174 bp, 13 predicted proteins | sample CNSS1metaG_FD_160096 | JGI IMG/M metagenome (GOLD analysis project Ga0214542, IMG submission 160096) | Root nodule microbial communities from cowpea collected in UCLA plant growth center, Los Angeles, California, USA - CNSS1 | ecosystem: Host-associated > Plants > Roots > Nodule | place: USA...
TATATATATATAAATATATATATATATATATATATATATATATATATATATATATATATATATATATATATATATATATATATATATATATATATATATTAGATTTACTTATTCTTGTTAACATAGTTATGTTATTTTGATAACCAACCCAAACATTTTCTTAAAATAACAAACAATCGGTAATAACGAAATAAGAACAAGTGATGCTTCTATGATTTTTAACAACCCAAACATTTTCTTAAAATAACAAACAATAATCGGTAATAACGAGATAAGAACAAGTGATGCTTCTATGATTTTTAACTCTTATTTATATGTATTATGATAAGATTATTATTTTTTTCCTGCAAAAGGATGAAGACATAAATTTATCAAAAACAATATGATATAATTAATTTCTCTTAATATGTAAAAACGTAGACAAGTATGATTATGCTACAATTTCTTTATTAAAAAGAGAAAAGAAAAATAAATTAAATATCATATTTACTAAGTAATAGAGTTTGATTGAAATAATATATAACATATGACATATTATAATTTATATGGTAAAATTCTATTTTGTTCATCTCACTTTTATACACAATTTAATTGGATTCTTACCTTAGTTCAATTTAATTATCCGATCTTTAAAAAGATTCAATTAAGTTTTGACGATAAATTCATATTAATTTTTATTATAATTTATATATTAAATTATTTCTTAAAAAATGAAGTTAATTTAAATATTTAAAATTTTCAACTAAAGTAATTTAATGTATAAATTATAATGGAAATCTAACCATCAAAACTTAATTGAATATTTTTAAATATTAGAAAACTAAATATGAATATCGGATCAGAAGACTAAAATCGGATTTTAATCTGATTTATATTTGTTGGCGTTTCTTTTATTTATACACATCCAATTATCAAATCACTTTTTACAATTCATTCACTCATTCAATCAATGGAATTAAAATTAGTTCTTTTAGTTTTATTTTTTTTCTGCAATTTAGTTTTTATATTTTAAAAAATGACATGTCAGTAATAGAAGTGGATTAAAATTATATTTTAGTTATATACTTAAAATTATATTTGAAATTATGGAGCTTGCACCGATACCAAAACTAAATTTTAGAAAGATTAATAACATATTTAAGTGTACATTTGTTCCCGTAACTTTGATTTTTTTTTCACATTCCTCTTTTTTTACTGTTTATATAATAACATCAAATTCTCTTACCCTTAAATTAAATTTTTTTAAACAACATCTTAAATTTAATAAAAATGGTATAAAAATAAATAACTTATATAATAAAAATGTATTAAAATCTAAGTGAACATACAAATTAAAATGTAATCAATTTCAATTTAACAAAGTAAAAAGAGAAGATAAAATTGAAGAAATATAGGAGTTATTAGAATAAAATAAAGTGAGCCCAACCCAAAGAATAGGCCTAGCATTATTTGTGTGAAGCGAATCCAACCTTTACGATACGTACAGTTGGTATTGGAGGAGAGCCACAATCCAAACAGGGCCTTTAAATTTGACGCAGGTGAAGGCGAGTTCGGAAATCACCGTAGCCGCTGTTCAGGCCAGCAGCGGAAGTGATCCCAAACTCAAACTGAAACGCGCGTTTAGGTTTTGCTTTCATGCTCCACTCTTTTCTTTTGAAATCTGAATTCAAGAAATAACATAAAAGAATGGTGCAAGATTCTGAAAAGAGATTCCATTCCATCATGGACAAGCTCTTCCACCCTCCCAAACCCCCTTCCTCCTCCAGGTTCTCTCTTCGATTTTTGTTTTCTCACTTTGCAATCCATGAAATTTCATAATAACAACATTTGAATCACGATACACGTCTATGTACACCCTCATTATGTTAACATTGCGTAACCGTATTTTGCTAGATTCTAGTTACTAGTTACCAGTGTTGCATCTTGCTACTTCTCTTAATTTGTTTGCTGTGGAATTTGATTTCAGGTGTTTAACGTGTCTGCTTATTAAGCATGTGCTGAAAATTGGCTCTATCATTGTTTTTTTGTAACCAAAATTTTTGTGGGAAATATGTGCTTGTGTTTGTGTTTGCAGTTCGTCTGGAGTGCAGTTATCGGGGAGTAAGAAACGTCCTTACCCGTCAGGGGGGATTGAGTTGAATCGGAGAGGGGATGTTGCTGAGGGACAGCAGTCCTCCTCGGCGGTGACCACCGCACTGCAGGGACCACTCTGCCGACCGTGGGATCGTGGTGACTTTATGAGGAGATTAGCTACATTCAAATCTATGTCATGGTTTGCTAAACCAAAGGTCATTTCTGGCTGTCTATATTCTCCTTTTTCTCTCTACTGATAAGGGTGTGTTTGGGACTGGGGTTTTGCAGTGAAAAAGAAGGTTATCAAAAGAAAATATCATTGCAATAACTTTATGTGAATCTGTCATTTTAAAATATTATAAAATTTTATAAACACACCTTTAGTGAATCAATTCTTGTGCATTTATTACTGGGTACCGCCATCTTAGTGTCATGGTTATATTTTAAAGCTTTTAGTATGGTGTGTGGGTGTTCATGCGTTGCAACAAAAGTATACGAGGCAGATACATCATTACAAACTGGAAACAACGCTTGAGGAAGGTAAAGGGTACGACGAACCTTTTATTGATTGGGAAAAATACCAAACGTTTGGCTAATGGAGAATTTTGATCCATTCAGCCTATTTTTAAACTTTGGAGGAATTTTTGAAAGTAACACTTGTGCTAGTGAAATACAAAGAAGCGATGCCTTATATGATTTGTCAGTCCTATATAGATAAGCTGTTTAAGATAGGTATGTTCTACTGAAGCTCAAAACTAATTCTATTTGGCTTTCTGCTAGGTTGTTTGCTTTTAAGTAAGAATGACAATTCTGTTGAAGAAAAACGTATCGTTCTTTAACACTATCCTGCAAAGAATATCATCTACTTCTATAAAGAAAGCCTCTTGCCTCATGGTTCATGATTTTCCTTTGTCAAGAAATGAATCGCTTTATATTTAATAAACTTTGGTCTACTGCCAACCTCCTTTGTCATCTTTCTCCGATCTGTTTTCCCACAATTTTTATGGCCTATAATTTTATTTCTGATATTTTCATTTCAGGTAGTGAGTGCAGTAAATTGTGCTAGTAGAGGTTGGATCAATGTGGATATTGACACCATAGCCTGTGAAGCATGTGGAGCACGTCTTCTTTTCTCTACACCAGCATCTTGGAATCAGCAACAGGGTATGCTGTTGTTCTCAGTTGTTATATTACTCACAACTTCATTCAATGATACGAGTTTTCTAACTAGAATGTCTTCTGTTCAGTGGAGAAGGCGGCATTAGTATTTAGCTTAAAGTTGGATAATGGACATAAATTACTTTGCCCATGGATTGATAATGCCTGCAGTGAAACACTGGCACGATTTCCTCCTACAACTCCAGAGATATTAGTTGAAAATTTCAGAGAACACTGTTTTGCACTCTTGCAACTATCAGCTCTTCCACGAATTTCATCTTCTGCTATAGCTTATATTAAAAGCCAAAGTCCACTTCTGGAAGACTTTCTTGGGAAATCTTTGATGCTGGAGTGTGGAAATGGATCTACTGAGAATTCTGGGATTGTGGATTTTAATACTCAGGAGGAACTGAAATTGTATTATCAGGTAATATCTGGTTTTCTAGTAAGTTCAAAAATCTCATTTTCTGTATCAGTATGACAACTTTTTCTTGAATTAGTGTATGTGATCGGGTATGTTGGTCTTGTTTTTGTGTACATTTCTTTGATTCTGAATAAACACGGCACTTGTTTGCTAGATAGAATTTTCTATATCTGCTTACAGGCTTATGCACTTAATTAACATTTTTAAGAGAGATTTTTCATGTATTTTTTGGCTTAGGTGCTGCTTTATCAGTTGATGCTTGCCAAAACTGAACCTGTTTTGAACTATGATTCATTTGCAAATGAATTAGAAGTAAGATTGTCAAACTTATGAATTATGAAAAGTTTTTGCGGGTTTGTAGACTTGTAAACTTGTACTGTTCACATAAATACAAAAATAATACTAAAAAAATTTTTTTCTAGGGGCATTTTTTCCCTTACTTTTGGAAGTGGCCGCTGAAGCAGTAATGTTTGTTGACGAGACCTTGACCCACCAATTTCAGAAATTTTGTAAAATGGGGACTGACAATACATGCAATTTATGCTTATGTGCATGGAAAATTCTGACAACAAATTTCAGAGTTAAAACAAAACCCACAAAATGGAAACTATCACCTATGAAGTTCGGATACAGACACGAAAACAACACGACACGGAAATACGGCCAAATTGAAAAAAAATAGGACACGGGACACGACATGTATATACATATTAGTTTCAAACTTTCAACTAACACATTGTCAATTAACATAAAAATGAATATAATTTATCTATCTAATATAAAAAAGAAAGTGAATAATAGTGATCATATTATATTTTTTCCTTATTTTTATAATCATAATGGAAACTTATGTGACAAGTTCACAAGTTTATGGATTTTTTAGAAAATCGTTAAATTTGTGGTTATTAACATTGTGTTGGAATTATGTCAAAATTATGTCAAAAACAAAAAGATGTTTTTTAAATTAGACACTTGACTGACATGTGTGTCATACAAGTACACACTTGTCGGTGTCCGATACATGTCGGACATGGGATACGCCATTGATATGGCATGTCCGGGCTTCATAGGCTGTCACTACTGGATCATGCTGTTTTGGAGCTTAGACAGAGCACGTAAGTCACAATGGGGTATACTTCCACAGCCTGAGAGGTTTAATCAAGTGATGTCTTGTTCTTGCACACAAGAAATTGGTGCTTTGTTTTGTGCAGGTCATTGGAGTTGTTAGAGGATGATCATGCACTGCTGTACAGTCCTTTCAGGTTGAAACAAACTAGTTTGAGGCTCATACAGTTTGCATATCAGTCAGGTTGATTGGAGGCATGATCATAGGTGTGGAGTTTTTTCAGAGGCTTAGATGCTAACAAAATGAAAAAAAGAGATGGAGTGCTGTCATATTGGCTGTGTGTGCTTGGAGTGACGAAGTGGGGGGTGGGGGGAGTTCAACATTTAGCTGGAGCGATTCACTTTGGGCTCTTAAACTCACTATTTTGAATGGTTCTGTCTGAATTTGCTCACAGTCACCGAGTCAAATGAAAATGATTTGTGTTCAAGTTAGCACTTCTTTTCACTCCTAGAATTATATAACTCATGCAAGTGTAAAATTAAATTGAAAAAGTTCATGAGTTTAACAACCATGATTGAGGTTGAAACTTCGCTGAGGATTATATGTATCTGTCTCCTCCATATATATGTTCTTCATTTTTCAGCATAACATAAATGGTTTATCCTGATTTTTTATTATTAAATGACTAAATGTATTTGAGGAATGGGCTCTCGTATCAATATATTTTCATGATCTCTCTACCTTTTTTTTTCAGGATAACATCTTAGTGTATATATTAGCATTTCTTTATTTTCTCCACTATTAAATAATGATTACTGATGCTTTTAAGTTTTGCAGGCTCAAAAGCTTATAAGTTTATGTGGTTGGAAACTTCGTCCTCTACCTTATGTTGTTGAGTGTAAGGATATATCTGATCCGTCTCTTAAAAATGCAACTACTCTCGCGATTCATTCTGCTGGCACCGATGAAAATAAAACGGATGAAAGTTCAATGGTTTCTATTGGGGAACAACAAGTGGATCCCAATTCTGCAGTACTGGATTGCACCCTATGTGGGGCCACTATTGGATTGTGGGCATTCTGTACAGTTCCTCGGCCAGTGGAATCATTCAGACTAGTCGGATATGCTGAAGTGAATGGTGAAAGTGATTTTGCGGTCCTCAATTTACTGAATAAAGATGATCTTGAAGATAGACAGTGTGCCAGGCCTGATGTTACAATTTCATCAAAAGATACTTCTTCAAGTCTAAATATGACAATTGCAGGGGGTCCTCCCCCAACAAAGCAAAACTTTAAAGCTATTATATCTCTGCCTGTTATTGGTCAGAATTTAAGGGCTCGTCTTTCTTATGATTCTAATTTTAGGGATCATGCTTTTGTTAACAAAGGTGGTGATGAATCAAATTTACAGGAGGAAACTGGCAATATCATTAATGCTTCTATTGGACAACTTGTTCCCCTGACATCTGAAACCAGGGAGACAGCAGATTATGAAACTGGTTCTCAAGCAAGGATCTGTGATTCAGATGTTATTGTGGGCACCCATCATGCAGGACAATCATTTTCTCTCAAGGATAAGATGCCTATACACACAGATACTGATAAATTGAATAGTTCAGCCGCAGGATATTGTAGTAGTTCTCAGGTTAGAGATTTTTACTTGTCAAGTGGACAGATAGTAACTTATGACAATTATAGATACAAATTATTGCCTAGTTATTATATTTTCTGTATTCACAATTAGTAAGACTTAACAAAATTCTTGATCGTAAGTAGTTTTGCCATGGCTAGTTGTTTGGAAATCCACATTAACTAAAATATTGCTGTACAGAAAGACTCTACAGAAGGTGAAGCACTTTCTGTTTCGCGTAAGACTTCAGATGGCGTAGTTGGTAGTGACAGAGAAGAGAATCCTATTGATAGTGAAGATGTACCTTCTAGTTTAGGTAAGCACTATGATATGGTTCATTGATAATTCATTAACATTGAATGTTTGAATATGAATTGCGGAGTTAAATTTATTCTGACAATTGTATCTTATCTGTTTGGCATGACAGTTTGTAGTTCACTTGTCATTATGAGTTAATTTGTTAGAGAAATAGAAAGCTTATGCATCTTCATCCCTTTACTTTGCAGAGAAGTCTAAGAACCAAGGACCTTCTGATAAAGCAATGGAATTTGATCCAATCCGGCAGCACAGACACTTCTGCCCCTGGATTGCATCAATAAATGGCGGGGAACCTGGGTGGAAACAAACATTATCTGCTCTGTATCATCAGAAAAATCAGTTGCCGCGTTCACCAAATAGATCTCCCTCATCTTTTCCCATTGTTAAGGTATTTCTTGCTGCTATTAGGACTCTTATTTAATCATTGGATGACTACTATATATCATATTGAATTGGCGGATAGCAACATCATGGACCTAAGTTTTTGGAATGACCCTGTCTTATTTTAACAAAATTCAATTGATTATTTAACAACCTCAAACAAGAACCAAAACCCTAAATCTATCGATTTAAATTATTCAACAAGATCCCAAGGTTAACCTGTAGTTCAAATTAGTAATTTATATAAGCGTGCAAAATCTGAATAATTGCCAATACTGTTGTAAAAAAGACAGTAAGCCTGGCAGTCTGAAATTATAGTCGTTCATATTGTCTCTATTTTACTGTGGTTTGTTTGCCCACACTGTTGCAAGTTGCATCGAACAGTTCCTTTCATGGTCTATAAACATCTGAATATGCCTACTTGACTGTGGAATGGTTACTTAGGAAGATTCACTGTCTTTACATATAGCATTTGTGTACATGCAGGTGGATGATCCTGTGGGTTCAATTAGAAAGCTTTTCATGTCTCCACCAACGAAGAGAATGAAGTCCACTCATATTATAGGGCAAAATACTTAATTGCTTGGACCCAGGACCCAGAGCATAAGAGAAGTACTAATTCAAGAACAGTTCCCTCCTCGATCTAGATGTTGTGTATACTGTCATTTTTTTTTTCTTGGTATGTGTTTCTATTTAAGAGCCTTGTAATTGTTGTATCAAAGGTCTAATTGTTTTTGTTTTTTTTTAACTGATATATCTTAACAAAAGCAGGTAATTTTGTTGCACCCTCGATAACTGTTATTGACGTTTAGTTTGTCATTTGGAACCGAGCTGCTGTAATATTTTTCCCCCTCATTTGTAATACAAATGACAGACATTACGTAGTGTTGGATGACAGTGGTGATTATTATAGAATGTGACATGTCTTCTTATACATTCCCTGGAAATCAACTATAGAAGGGATTGAATAATACAATTTTGTCTTACTGCATTAAACCACAGTTTGTAACAATGACCTTTGAATAAGGGCGGTTGAATCCTCTTTCTGCTACAACAGCTCTCTTGTCTCCTATCAGCTTTGCCACCCTGTAATAATAATATCAGTATACTTGCAATATTATCATAGGAACATGTTAAACTGTGCATAGCAGCAAAGAGATATAGGGAAGAAAACAAAGAAAAGTGCCTCAAGATCAAGTCCATCATACATGAACATGATTCGATAAATATTGTCTGGTTGACTCACCTAAAATATGGAGATCCTGTATTCTCCTGTACCGTTTTAACCTCACCGATCCTCTTGACAACCTCCATGCCTCCTATCACTCTTCCAATTACCAGAGAAGATGTATCCAATTCTGGTGAGTCCTTTGTAACTATGACAAATTCTGTACCATTGGGATCAATACCTACTTCTTCTTGATCAATCTCAAGCTTTCCTTTCTTGGCAACCAGCTTCATCTTTGGGGGTGGTTTTGACGGGTTTCTCACAATAATGCCAACACTTCCAGTCACGTTTTTAGTCCCAGGACATTTTTCATACTCCCTCTCCCATTCCTGAACTAGACTATCAGCTCCCAAGTTGCTACCTGTCCTCGAAGCAAATTCAGAATCCACCCCATAGGATCTAAGGCCGCCATGTTGAACATAATTGGGCATGATTTTGACAAACTCTTTTCTTCTGTAGCTAATACCAGCGGCTCCACTCACAATCTTACTAAACCTGTCGACTCCTGCAGGGACCTCATCTCCATAAAGCCCTACGGTAATGCGCCCAGCAGGTTCGCCATCAATAGATATGTCTAAAAATACTTGTTTGGTAGTTTTTCTTTCGGTGCAGCTAGGAGTGGTAGTCAGATTCTCTTCTGGTTGGTCTCTGTTGCTTGTTTTAGTAACATTTCCTTCTGCTACATTTAAATTTTCTGCCTGCTGGTTAGCAACATCTTCTGCTAAAACAGGATTCGCTTCTGGTTGAGCAGTGTTACTTGTGTTAGCAACATCTTCTGCTAAAACACGATTCTCTTCTGGTTGAGCAGTGCTGCTTGTGTTAGCAACATCCTCTTCTACAAAAACCACATTCTCTTCTGGTTGATCACTTTCGTTTGTGTTTGCATCTGCTGCTTCTGCTTTTGCGCTGGATCCATCCACTGCCTGAGTACCCAAGAGAAGTAGCAAGCAAGAGTTGCTGAAGATTGTGAGCTCTCTACGTGATAATCTGCATTGCTGTTTGAGGATTGGGAAAGATGGAGAAGTGGGTATTAATTGAATTGGCGTAAGTGATGGTGGTGTCGTGCGAGTTGGAAGATTAAATGGTTGGACGGAGTATCGCACTACTCTTTGTAGCATTTCTGCGTTATTGTATTTGCAATACTTGACAATTGGTTTATGTTAATGTCTGCATCAGCTCTTCACTTCATTTATAGGGAGATCATGAGATTAAGGAAAAGTTAAAAAACACGAAGCAAGGAAGAACAATAGATAGAGTAAGGGATTCTGATGAGATTTCATGGATAAGAAGATGCAAATAGCTCTGTTGTATGGCAGCCTTTCATTTGTTTCGTGTTACGATTTTAGGCACACCAATTGACGTGGGTCCCTTTTGACGCTCACAAAGAAATATGCTGAATGCTGAAGAGGCACCCAAAATATGCACGCGTTTTTTTTTTTTTTTTTTTTTTGCTTTTCGCTTCCAGATATCATTTGTTTTGTTACTCTTAAATCTAAATATGCAGAGTTAATAGTTTTGCAATTATTTATTGGGTCTAGTAGCTCCAAAATCTTTACCTTTCAGCTTTTTATTTAAAAAATGTTCTATTCGAATTCTTATACATATTTTTTTTCAATATTTTAATCGTAATAGAAAGAATTAAAGTAATCTAAAATATAGTTAAATAACAAAAGGAATTAAAAACATATATATCTATATATATATATAAAAGACTGGAATAGTAAATTTTTTTTTGGACTAAAAAATAAAATAAGCATTTAAACTTTTATTTTTCTACAGTTATTTTATAGACCGTTTTCATCTGCACAAAAATACTGTATTAAATTTTATTCGAAGTATCATGAACCCCTCCATTGAAATATTTTATTCTTATATTATCATTTTAACCCCTTAATAAATTATTTGGTCATATAAATTAAAAGTTATGATTTTTCAACAAATTAAACTATTAAATCTAATAATAATAATAATAATAATAATAAATAATAATTATTTTATTTTAAGACAACGAGATTTTAAAAGTACAGCTCGACACCGAGAAAACAAAGGATTTGCGTTGCCCAGATCCAAAACATCTTATTAATTTTTATAATCATTATTTTAAAAATCATTTATAATTATTACAAATTGTTTGTGTGAGAATCCAATAAATATATAACTGATTTTTTTATATAAATTTAAAGACCTTAAAATTTTAATTAAATTAATTTTTATTATTTTAAAGTAGATTTTATCAACGCTTTTATTGGATATCCTTACACTACTTAAATTTGTCTTACATGTACAAATTATTAAGAGTAGAGTGCACCGTTTGTTATAAAAATCTTGCTTTTACTGCTTTAATCTTTAAAAGAAAAACAAAGGATTGAATCCTATGAAGAGCAGAGAAAGAAAAGAAACCATGAAGAAAAAAAGGATAAAAATGTATTATGTTTCTTAAAAGATGTCTATTTTTTATAGATTTTAACTTTTTAATGAAAAGTAAAAAATAAATTATTTATATATTTTTTAGGTTCACACAATAAATATATAAATGATTTTTTTTTAATTTAATAATAAGATCTTGAAATTTCAACTAAATTAGTTTTTTTAGCTTACCAAAGTTCTCTTTATACACCCCACACTCAATGACAAAACATAGTAATGACGGAGGAGGGCCATGGCCGGCCACCCCATTTTTTTTATATTTATATAATTTTAAACATGTTTTTAAAAATTAAATATTTGTAATATATTTTACATATTTAATATTCTAAAAAATATATATTTATATATATATAAATAAAGATTTTTTTTGTCTATATTTAATTTCCAATTTTACCTTTTAAATGTTTTTTAAATAAAAATAATTATTTTATTAATATTATATGCACGGGCCTGCGGGCTCATTATCCTGGCCCGCCTCGCGTTTTTCTGTGAGCCGGGCCCACGGGCCAGACCCTAATTGCCATCCCTACTTAAGGTTGCCCTACATGTATAGATTGCTAAGAGCATATTATACGTTTTGTTACAAAAATCTTGTTTTACTACTTCAATCTTCAATAAATGAGAAAGGGTTGGATTCTGGGAGGAGTAGAGAGCGAAGAAAAGAATAAAATATTGAAGGAAAATGGGTAAAAAAGTGTTTTGTATCTTAAAGGAGCCCATTTTTATAGATTTTAAGTTTTGTATCCTATCCATTTTTTCTTCAAGATCTTCTTCTTTTCTCTTCTCCTCATATAATCCAACCCTACTTCATCTTTTAAATATTGAAGCAGTGGAAGCAAGATTTTAAATATTTGTATAACAAATCTTACAATCGACTCTTAACCATCTATACACGTAGGGCAAGTTTAAGTAGAGTGGGGTGTCCAAGGAGGAGGTTGGTAGTCTCTCCTTTTAAGGTAAAGAAAGTTAATTTAATTGAAATTGTAAGATCTTATTGTTGAATTAAAAAAAACGCTATGAATATTGTCTTTATATACTTGTTGAAATTTGAAAATAATCATTATGAGAAGGATGATTTGACCTGAATTGTGAAATTATAAAGTGTGATGAAAAACTATTATTTTGGATAGATGAATCGTTGTTTCTTCTTTTTTTTTTAATTTATTTAATTCAACAATAAGATCTAAATTTCAATTAAATTAGTTTTCTTATCTTAAAAAAGAACCTACCAACGTTTTCATTGAGTAACCCTACATTACTTAAGTTTGTCTTATATGTATAGATTGCTAAGAACAGATTATAGGGTTTGTTACAAAAATGTTGCTTTTACTATTTTAATTTTCAAAAAATGAGAAAGAGTTGAATTCTAGGAGTAGAGCATAGAGAAAAAAAGGAAATCACAAAGAAAAAATGAGTAGATTGTGTTTTGTTTCTTAAAGGAGTTAATTTTTATAGATTTTAACTTTTTAATTATTAAAAAAAGTTATTTATATATTTATATTTAAGTTAAGGTAAATTATTCTTTTTTATTCTCATACGAAGCTTGATTAACAGAATTAGATTAGTGGTATGTTATCAGCGTAAGAAAATTATATATTTATTATTGGATTCTGCCGCTTAAAATTATTTAAACTAAGAATACATGGCTTTTTCTTTTTAATTGACAATGCATACCTATTAATTTAAAACTTAAAACCAGAGCTGTCAAAACGGGTAATCCGGCCTGATCCGGTTCGACCCACCACGGATTGATGATTTAGTGAGTCAATCCAATCCGGCTCACTTTTTAACGAGACAAAAAAATTCGAATCTGGCCTGGTCCACCACGGGTTGACAGGTTAAACGGGTTGGCTCACGGATTCACTTAATTAAAAAAAATTATTTTTTTATTTTTTTTCAGTCAAAACTAAATTGTAATTCTAATTAAAATCTAAATAAACTTGAATATAATCCAAATACAAACTAAAATAAAAAAAGTACAAACTATTTATGTGTTGGATAAAAAAATAATTTATCATGATCCAAATGTAAAGCCCAACTTAATAAAAAAATAAAAACACTTGTAAAAATTTGCGGGTTGGTGAGTCAACCCGAATGAGCCGAGTTCTAAATGAGCCGAGTCAAAAATCAACCCGTATTGAAATTTGTAAAAATATTTCAACCAAACCCGGTCTGAACCTGTGCTGAGCGAGATTGGCTCCCAAGTTCCAACTCATTTTGACAACTCTACTTAAAACAAATTAAAAATTAAAGATATTAATATACTGACAATAATTAAATTTTATTTGATGTAGTTATATCTTACATGTTCAAGTCGTGAACTCAAAATTACTAATTAAGAATAAATGATTTTTTTAATAGACAATACATACCTATTAATTTAAAATTTAAAATGAATTAAAAATTAAAGATAATAATATACTGACAATAATTGATTTGTATTTGATGTAATTATATCTTACATGTTTAAGATTCGAACTCAAAATTACTAATTAAACAAAAATAATAATGATCACACTCAATGAATTATTAAAGATGTATTTAAAAGATTCATACTGTGTAAGATTTTAACATTGGTGACATGATATACTCTTAGAATCATAAAAGAATTTCCTTTTCACGGTTACCTTAGTTAAAAATAAAAGTAGTCTTTATTAATGTTGTTTGACACATTATTAATAATTGATTGAGCACTTAAAAATGTTTAAATTAATAAATACTTTTTTTTTCAGAATTAGCAATGATAGTTATTAATTTTAAATTTTAAATACAATAAAAATCAATTTAAATTTAAAAATAATGATATACTCACAATAATTAATTCTTATTTACTGCAACTATATTGTACACGTTTGAGGCTTCAACTCAAGATTTCTAACAAAAATAATCATGATCCACGATCAATGATTTATTGTCGATAAATTTTAAGAGATTCCTTCTAAATAAGATCTTAACAATGGTGACTTAATCTATTTTAAAAATATAATATAATATCTTTATCATAGTTACTTTAGTTTAAATATAATTAATATTTATTGATAAATATATTTTAAATTAGTCTGTATAATATGAAAATACACATTATTTCACTTGATTTTTTTTTTTAATACGGGCTTAAAAAGTTCATCCATTTTTCTTAAAGATTCATTTACGTAAAGATTTTAATTAATAATCTATTAATCAACATATTCATATTTTAGGAACTAATATAAATGTTCACTTGTTATTAATATTGGTTAGCTTAGCATATATCGGTGTATCTTTTTTCTTTTTTCTAAAATATAATGTGTGTAATAATTTTCACATATATTGTTCTTCAAGTTTTTAAGCATGCCATCGAAATTTAGTTTTGTAAAAAAAAATTAAGAAGAAAAGTTTTAATAAAAGTAATATCATAGACAAAAATTGAATAAATATTTCTTATTTACAGCATGGTTAAAAGTAGTAATATACATATAACAATTCGGAGGAGTTCGGATTCTTTTCTGTCGTTCTCCGTTATACTTGCATATTACACTTATAATCATTAATTTTAAAATTTTAAAATATGTTAAAATTATTTTTAAATATTAAAATAATGCATTTTTAATGTTCAACAAATAATTATACATGAAAAAAAATCGGACTCAACAAATCATAAACCTACTCCTTTTATATTTACCTCTGTCATCATTATTACACATAATAACTGTTGCGAAAGATAGAAATAAAAGAAATATTATTGTTGAAATAAAACTTCTTACATAAAAATTAACAAAGGTTTTGGTGTGAAGCTACTAGGGTTTTAGAAGCGACCAGCATCAGTAAGTAACCACTACGAGGAAAATGTCGAGTTCCATGGTCACGCTTTCAAGGACCCTCTATCGCTCTCTGCTTCGAAACCCTAACGCCTATCACCACCATCTTCCGCTACACTTCTCCACCGATCTCGTTTCCGACTTGGACGAGGCTGACTCACCACCGGACTCACCGTCACCCGACACCGCCCAAGGAGAGGAAAGGATTGCCGCGGATCGCCCCCTAGAGAACGGCCTCGACATTGGCATCTACAGAGTATCCCTATTCTTAATCCTAATCCAATTTCACAATTAACACCACGCATTGTCCAATTCGATTTCAATTGTAGTTGTGTTTGTTGTGTAGGCCATACTGGTTGGGAAGGCGGGGCAGGTACCGTTCCAGAAGACGCTCAAGAGTGGCACCGTCGTCACTCTTCTCTCCATCGGTACCGGTGGGATTCGCAACAACCGGAGGCCGCTCGAGAACGAGAACCCTAGGGATTATGCCAATCGTTCCGCTATCCAGTGGCATCGTGTCTCCATTTATCCTCAGAGATTGGGAACTCTTGTCACCAAACACATTGTTCCCGGGTTAGTTTCGGTCACGTGCCACTCTTTTGATCAACGAATTACTGCACGTTGTTACTGACGGTGCTTGTTGTTGTAGTTCGATGCTCTACGTGGAGGGGAACCTCGAGACCAAAGTTTTCACTGATCCGATCACTGGACTTGCCCGGCGAATTCGAGAAGTTGCTGTTCGTCGGAACGGTATATCTTCTTTCTATTTTGTTAATTTGATTGGTACCACTGGATGTTTTGGATAACTCTGCTGGTGTTGTTTCTATCTCTGGATTTGCTCTTGTCTGTGCTTTCGTTGTTTTATCCAATTTTCTTGTAAGAACTAGGGCCGATAAGTCTTATTTCTGCGAAGTTGAATTATTTATTGAGTGAGAAAATGCTGCTCGCGTTGTCTTGTGTTTTTCTGCCTTATACTCCATGGCTCTTGCTGATCAGAATACTTACTTTTATGGCATTCTATTATAACTAGCACCCTACTATAGTGACATGTTACTTGGTTAGTTGTTGCTTTTTCCAACATCAAATATAAAATGGCCTGGGAATCATTTCGAAGTTCAACAGCTTCCGATTTTTTTTAATAAATCTTAATCCCTTAATTTTTGGTCAATTTCTTCTTACCTTAAAATCATGAGTTTGTCGAGCTCTATAAGTGAGATTATCGAGCCTTGTATAACTTAACCTTCTTATGTTGAGTAAGTGATGCTCAGGTTCATGATTCAACAAACACACGTTTTGTCCCCTACTCCCTGTTGATCTTGCACATTTTAAAAACAAAAGAGGAATTAGTTGTTAGAGTATCTTCACAATGTATCTTGGGAATATTATGGAATTGAAATCTATTGCTCATCTGGTTGAGGACGCAGCCTTGGGAGTGGTTACCACCATCCTGATTTCATTATAATTTCAGATTTGTTTTCTTGTTTAATTATGTCAATGATCCTGTTATATTAGTGGCCTTTGGACTTGACTTATTTATTACTATAAATAATGACCATTTGGTTAATTTTTTTTAACATCATTACATGTTACATGAATGTAATATTTCGAAATTAAAAGTTCTTCCTATTCCCCCTTCCCTACAAAAATCTTATAGTTTTAACGTTAGTTTATTATACCCATGATTGATCTGCTCTCCATATCTATTTTTTCTTCCTCCGTATCCTATTGGAACATAGATGTTATAACGATATATTTCCCATTTTCTCCATTGATTGTCAGTCAGAGGCTAAAGATCTTTTAGGTAGCTTATGATTAAAATAATGTTTGGCATGTGACACAAGATTGGTTGAGAATCTGTAATTCCTTGCCAAAGGCCTTGATGCAATACCATTTCCTTTCAGGTCGCATTGTATTTTTAGGTGAAGGCGGTGGTGATGTTCCGCAAGATACACAGCAAAATAATCTCAAAGCTGTTGGCTATTACTAACGTAGATGCTCGAAAGTTAACATGGAGAATTTTCTATTTTGTAATTATGTTTATTTTTTACCACAGTTGGGAATTATTTAGCAGACATATTTGTCTACATGAAACTCTTGGTTTGGGCGATCTTGCAGTTTCTGTGTGCAATTTGGAATCGGGGAGAATGTTGAGGCTCAACCTTCCTGTTTATGCATGGGGATGAAGAATGTCAATTTCTCTTGGAGGAATAGTTTCTTTATGTTAAAACTTTGGGGCTAAAGGTGCAACCGGAGGCATTTTAATTAATACATCCTTCTTCCAAGGGCCTCACTTAACCTTTCTGATTAAATAATTGCTGGTTATATATTGATGAAATAAGAGTAAGATTTTGACAACTTTTCTCATGGTGCTGGATATCTCGAAATGGTATTTATACACTATTAGTGGAAGCCAGCAGAAGTTGGTTCCAAAACGTGGTTGCGATTTGGAGAGGCTTCACGGTTATGCTTATGCATTTTAAGTTTAAATGCTAAGTTTCCACTTCATAATTTGTGATATTGGGATGAAATTAGTGTTGTTTATGGAATTAAGCGAACTTGTGCAGTGTCAAGGTCTCAGGTTTCCTTACACAGATTTTGCTACGGGTGATTTTCGTTAACCTTTTCATATTTGGTTTAAAATTTTCTACGGTCGAAGGTACTAGCGAAACCCACTTATTATAAGACCAACACATGACTCACTCTTAGTTTCATATGGTGTCAAATGTCAACCTTATAATGTGCAACGTGACAACTTTATATAGTCCCCCGTGGTTACTACGTAATGTGACTTTCCGCCTCTCGTTATCATTTAAGATTCATAACTACAAATTAATGGCCGGACAAAATTTGTCAAATATTTGAACAGAAGTTAAAATTTAAAATTTGAAGTAGTTGAGAGACACTTTTATGATTATCTTTTTTCGTCAAATTATTTATCTTCTCTCCTGTTTTTTATTTCCTTTTCTTACGTAGAAACCGCCATTTTTTATTGTATAGAAAATGTTACACTAAGAATATAAGAAAAGGACAAAGGAATGATGTTTTGGTAGATGAAAGATAAGCAATTTAATTCCATTAACAAGCATTTACGTTACATAAATTAACATTCGCGTTGACATCACCTCTATTAATTATTAATCACTGTGACTTCATGGAAGATGAATGAATACCAGTACAACCACAAAAAATCACACCACAAGCATTCTCAACGCCATGCCAAACATATACATTTCTCATTCATCATCCTTTGTATTACACTTTCGTGATACTTTATATGACATGCTAACTAATTAGGAGCATTATTTATGTGTTTACCATTCAAACCAACCTAATACCACTTCCTACTTTATAATATTTTTATATCACAAACGCAATGGAGTGTTTTTTACAAATGAAGCTGAAAATACGAAAGTTATTTTTCGGTTATAGAATATTTCACTTAATTGAGGTGAACATGGCTCTTAATTGGCGTGGGTGAATGTGGTCCATATTTCATATATACTTCTGATTCTATATTCTTTCAAATCACAATTTGTGAGAGAATCTAGTACCACTCGGTCTTATATAGTTTGTGTTAAACCATGACTTAGAAACCAAACCAAACCAAAAACCCAACACATGGGAACATGAAGCAAGTTCTTTCCGTCTAGGTGTGTGTCTGTCTATATGGACATAAATTTTCTTCCTGTGAAATTGACTGTACGCTAATTAATAGGGCACCCACTTTTTATCTTTTTCCTTTTCCTTTCTTTTCCCCATTTATTGTGGCAGAAGCTTAAGGTAGCACAGACAACCCAACGTGTGCTTTGGCTTGTGGACTTGTGGGCTAATAAATTTGAAGTCAATCAAACGTTGGCTACAACTGTGCAAACAGAAACCATCTCTTCCTTACAGAGACAGAGAGAGAAGTGTATTCTTGAGTTAATGATGATATAAATAAAGAAAAGAAAAGAAAGAAAGAGAAAAAAAGAAGAGAGAATGGATGTGAGGAACATTGCTGTGGTGGTGGAAGATGTGGATGCAGCAAGAACTGCACTACAATGGGCACTTCACAACATCATTCGCTATGGTGACATAATCACACTCCTTCATGTTTACCCTTTAACAAGATCCAAAAGCAAAAACAAAGCTCGTCTTCTTCGCCTCAAGGGCTTCCAGTTAGCACTTTCCTTCCAAGACATTTGCAACAACTTCTCCAATGTAACAACCCCGTCGTCTTGTTTTTCTCTTGTGCCTTTGTTACTAGTAGTAGTATAGTACTACCATTTTTGTTTCATTTATTTTTGACAGATTTTGCTTGTTGTTCAAATGGGTATGTGCTATAATCTTAGGATTGTGTTACAGACAAAGGTTGAGATTGTTGTCACGGAAGAAAACCGGGAGGGAATGAAAATTGTGGCCACCGTGCGTGAGCTTGGAGCTTCCATGCTAGTGGTTGGACTTCATGATCACAGTTTTCTTTACAGGTAAGTCCCGTGATAAAGATTTCACCTTTCAACATAATTCCATGTAGAATTGTGACTTAGTAGTTCATTCAGTAGTTGGGGTGAAGGGTATTAAATATTGATGATGATGATGATGATGATTCTGTCTACATTAATTGGATTTGTGAGGGTTGTGATCAAAGGTATTGGGGGTTTTACTCTGTGATTACTTGTTTCTGGTTTTGGTAAAAGTGTTATTTTTTATGGTTTCTGGGATCAATCTACACATGGGAATTGTGGGACCTGGGTTGATTATCTAATCTGGATTCTGTTGAACATGTAAGGATCATGCTGTTGTTGCCAGTGAGCTTCAGAATTTGGTCACTGAAAACATTGGCACTTGCACATGCCTCCTTAATGGTGATAAAAAAATGCCAAAAGAATTTGGGCTCCACTTCTGGATTGGCCTTGCCCACAATGGCAGCACCTAAGTTCAAACATGAAACAGTGTTCAGAAGTTATCCTTGTCTTGCAATGCAGCAGTAGTAATTTATCATCCCTTGTAATCTACTAAAACATGTGTTGGGTTAATTTAATTTTTTGCAAACCTAATAATGTTATCCCAATAGGAAAAAGATAGATAGAGTACTAGTTTGTGTCTTAATCAAACTGAGTTCATTGAATTTTACTTGTTTCTGTCTAACTTTGTACAGTGCATTACTGCATCTTACAACTCAAAATTTTCACTGTTTGTGTTATATTTCACAGCTTGTCAATGGTCCATAACAACGTAGCTAACTACTTTAACTGTAGAGTGCTTGCCATCAATCAGCCTCTAGCTTCCCCGGTGAGTCCAAAGATGGGAGTCCAAGGCAGTTCAACCAACATGGACTTTTCACAAATTGACTTATCAGGTTTACAGTAAGTATACTCCAAATATTTCTAACCATAAACTATTTTTCAACATCTTATATTAACTTTTTTGAAAAATTTATAATATATAAATGGGTGCAAACTTTATCTTTTAAATTAGTTTTATAAGATTAATTCAACTTTAAATTTACTTTTTTAATTAAAGTTATCAAAAATCTATATAAATAAAATTTGTTGTTCGTTAAATTTATTGTGTCATCTGTTTATATCATATCAATCATTAATATTTAGTTTCATACTCAAAATTTATATATCCTACAAAAAATGTGTTAAAAATATTTCGTCGATTAAAAATAAGACAAAATTACTGTACAAGATCATCTTTCAAGAAATTTTATATAGTTAAATTACACTTAAATTTCCTTTCTTCATAATTTTCTCTCTACCACCACTCACATACCTTACTCGTAATTCATTTGGTTTGCTAATGACTATGTAATTAATAAAAATGTTAAATATATTTTTGATATCTTGATTTTTAATAAATTTCTTTTTTTAAATTTTAATCCAATTTAATTCTTTAATTTTAGAGTGTATAAATTTAATTATTTTAATTAAATTTTATTAAATTTATTTGACATTTCTAACTTATTTTATTTATTTTCTTATTTCAATTTCAATTTTTTCATTGTGTTTTTGTTTTTGATCAAATTTAATTGAGTTTTTAAATGATGAGACAGTTGTGAGGGGAGAATGACCCACTTAAAAGTGTCTAACTTTTTATTGCAGAATGCCTGAAACCCCTCAACCAAAGGTAAAATACCGAATTTGCCCTGATCCGACTGCAATTATTTGTCGGTTAAAGTGGTCGAGGAGAAGAAGATGAATTGAAGGTCAACACCTCAAGCATCTCTCCAAACTCATCAAGTCAATTGGATAACAAAAATTTCTTTTAATTAAATTGGTCTCTGAAAAATTCAGACCATGATCTTTAAAAACAAATATTATATAATACATAAGAAAGAAGAGTGCAATTAGCTTGTAAGAGTTGTTTGTAACTATATTTATTTTTATTCTGTACATATTTGAAATAGTCAACATTTTTATTTATTCTTGTAGAATCTTTTGAGAGTGAAAGGCATTCAAGTAGATTGTAACACATTTTCAGTCTCATAACCTTAAGATAATTAATTTAAATATTTTTTTTCATATTTCATGCTTATTTCTGTTCAGTATATACCAACAATATCTTTATATCAAATGAAAAACTTAAACTTATGTTTTTGTGAAATATGATGTCTTTTATATATATATATATATATATATATATATATATATATATATTCTGATATGGTCTAAGAAATTATGAATCTTGATGGTATATTAAATGTTAAGAACAATCTAGAAATTCAGATTGACCCACCCATTCCATACATAAAACAATATTTGTCGCTAAAGTAATAAAAAAATACCACAAACAATTACTTAGGGTGTCTTTCTTTAATTTAAGAGGATGGATATGAAAGAGAGTGTGAAAATAAATTTGTGTATATTTGGGTGGATGAATTTTTATGTTTTTTTGAGTGGATTTAGAGGGTAGGGTGAGTGGATTTGGACATAAGTTTTATGAAAGTTAGTAAAAGATTTAATTGATGTGACAAATAAAATAAATTGTAAAAATAGATAGAATTAGAAAGTTACCAAAATACCCTTAATGAAAAAAGAGAATGATTTTGTAATTTGATATTATAAAAATAATTATAATTAATTAATACGAATTCAAAAAAATATTAAAATTATATAAAATTTTAAAGTAAAAAAAGTAAATTTTTATGAATGTAAAAAAAATTATACAATTAAATTTTTAAAAAAATTTAAACAATTAAATTTTAAACAAAAGTTATATAAAGTTTAAAAAAGTTTAAAAAAAAGTTTAAAAAAAAGTTTAAAAAAGAGTAAGAAAAAATAAAAAAATAAGTAAAAAAATAACTGTAAAAAAAAGTAAAAAAAAAAACATGACATCGGTATCGTAACCGGTGTCATCCTTTATAAACCAACCTCTCAAAAAACCCAGCACCATAACAACAATCGGTGCTTATAACCACCCAACTACTCCATCGTCCAACCACACCACTAGCCACCACCTCAACAAAGCACAATCATCCCTTCATGGCATTCCTCAACCACCATACCCCAAACCACCTCATCTTCTTCCCCTCCATGCACTCAACAATCACACACCCCTTCTTGGCAGACGAAGTTAGAGGAAAAATCTGTGCAGATGGTTTTGGAAACGGGAAATAACTGAAGGATAGTTTCGTAATCTATATAAAACATATGCAGTATCCTGGCACATCCTCGCACTTTTGAGGGGATGGAATAATCCATCAATCCCCCAAATCGCCTCTTGCATATCCCTTCAATTCATCTAAAACGAACGCTCTCATGAACCAAAATCCACTCTTCCAAATTTGCTTCAACAGTACAAAATCCTCAAACGAACACTGCGTTAGTGACACGAAAAAAATATCACAACAATATTAAAGTATGTAAAGTGTTTTTTATAGGAGATGAAGGAGTAAGACTCTCAAAAATTGAGTTGATAATTCTCATTATATGTTATTGAGTTGTTATAATAATAAAAGAATTCATTTATAAAAAAAATTATCTAACGCTAACTAAAATTACGAAGCAGAATATTGAAATATAGAAATATAATGATATAAGAGTGAGTAAAGAGAAAAGAGAATTGGCTCTCTCTATAGTAGTATTATATTTTTCTGGCTTAGTATATAACATATGTAGTTACATTGATTATATTACGTAAAGTTCAGGTATACTTAATAAATCTCATATCGTTTAGGAGTCGAGGTTAAGTGACAGAGCTCCACACTCCAAAACGGACAATACTTCCAAAACGCAATCATTGTTCCTAACGATGTTGTCAGACGGACTTGGATCGAGTCGAAACATATTATATAAAGTTTTTTTTTTTGAAGAAAATTAGTCATCATGTCAATATATGAATTATTTGATATCAAAAGTATCTTTAAAAATCAACTTCAAATATCTTAAGGTTTGTTTCAAGTATGTCAAAAAATCTAAGTATCTGAAACCGAGTAGGTATGTAACTCCCTATTTAATTTAATGCGTAAAATTAAAGGAAACGTCACACAGAGATAATAATGTAGCGTAGCCTGGGGTTCTAAACACAACCCCTACAAAAACCCGGGCACACCACGATGCCAAAGGAAAGCCGAAAACAAATCTAATAAAGAGTGTAGAGTAGAAATGCATAAAGGGATACATGGGTCGTAGCCCTAAAGAAAACATGAAGAAAACTCCAGCCTAGATGGCTAAGCAGCGGAATCACCATTCCTTTGTTGACCACGAGAACTTCGCCCATCTGCTCCCATCAATCAAGTTGATGATCATCGCAAGAAAGAACAGCCACATACAATACAACCATACAGCAAAACGGGTAAACTAGAGCCAATAACATAAACATCATACAGTCAATCATATTTCATCATCCAATATTCATACCACAACCAAGCATGTTACGACCTTCCAAGCAATACACTACGACACGACTCGACTTATCCGGATACGTATAACTTAGTCGGATTCAGCGGATGCTTGCACTTGTGATGGATACCTCTGCTCGACCTTGAGCTGCTCACTCTCGAGCTATGTGTTACAAGTGTTACGATGAATCAATGTTCCCCCACCACAAGTTTAGCCCTTAATGAATTTCAGGCCTCCTGCTACTCTCACCACAGGAGTCAGTCCGCTCTAAGTGAGACTAACTGGCTCTTTAAAGTGTCAGGATGCAACCTTAACTTGAATCCTTACCTAGTTATACAGATGGGGCACCACCATGAACACCCACTAATAGGGCCATGGAATTACGTCCCGACCACTGAAGCGCGGCCTTGGGAATCTCACCTAGAGATCCCCAAGGGCTTACGCACTGACACGGACCCAACATGCATAAATCACCAATAAGAGAACATTAAATCATATTTACAATTCCATACCAACCCTTGAGATTAATTCCTCATACGCATCATATTTCGAATTCATACCTCTGATCATCACCACCCCATGAGTCTAGGGCCTCATCTCATATCAATACCATGTTCCTTTAGTTCCAAACCACTCATTCATTTCACATGCCAGGTTCCCACAATACCCATTATTCCTCATTTACGAATCATGTCACGCATATATATATATATATATATATATATATATATATATATATATATATATATATATATATATATCAATTCATTAGGCATGTATCCATACATATGTACATATATTTCATCATGGCAGTCCTACCCAAACAATTCCAATCATAAGAGAGAAAACACACACCCAAACACCACGCTGTCTCGCCCAATCCCTTGCTCAGGCTGAAGGGTCTCGCTCAGGCGAGACATTCTCGCTCAAGCGAGTCCCCTTCGCCTAGGCGAGGGCTCGAACAGGTCATCAGAAAGCATTGCGGGATCTCGCTTAGGCGAGACCCCTCTCGCCTGGGCGAGATGCTCGCTCGCTCAAAAATTTGAGCGGGTCGCCTGAGCGACCTCTCGTGCAAACTGTCTTGGGCGGATCCCTGTTTGTCTCGCCTAGGCGAGACTGGTTCGCTTGGGCGAGATTAACAGGTCTCGCCACTGTTTCACCTGCAACAGCCATGTTTATCGAACCAACCAAGCATACAAAGGATTCTCACACATCAAGTCGAAGGGTTTACCCATACAATCAGTAACTAACTCAAGAACAGCCAAGACAACACCAAAAACTGGAACCCTAACTTCCCGTACCTGGAAAAAGGGTTAACAGAACTTCGACACGGGACCTCGGAGCACAGCAACTTGAAAGACGGACTTGCAAAAGTGGAGTAGAAATCGCTAGTTGAGCTCTTGGGACGGACTGGTTCGAGACAAGGACAAACCCTAGCAGAGCTCTAGCGTACCAGTTAGGGAAACGGCTGTGATTTCTGTGAATGCTAGGAAAAGTGGAGCATTAGGGCAACTGGAACAGGTTTTATCAGTTGGGTCAGCTCTAGGCCCAAGCACAAAGGGCAGCCCTTTGCTCTAGGGCAGAAAATTAGTAAGTCAAAATTAATGGGCCTTACAATATTTATGCTATAAATATTAATATTAATGCTAACACTAAGACTAATGTCAACTATAATAATCTATAATTATATATTAAGATATACATTAACAACAAAACAAATAAAAATGACTTGTAAAGAGATATACATTTGTTGTGTCCTCTTTTGTTTACACAATTTTATCCTCTTAACTATTATTTGTTAAATTAAAATAATTATCCATAATAAAAATTATTTGTCTATTTTATCATTTTAATAATTTTAGTAACTATATTTTTAATTCAAATAATTACACAGATATAAAAATAAAATGAACAACAAAACAAAGAAAAAGTGCAAGTAATTGAGGTATGATCCCGTAGTAAATAAATGTAAAATGTGTGTTTAACTATAATAATAATAATAATCTATATCTATATCTATAACTATTTATAAAGGGGATTCCCTTTTTTGTGTCCACATTTCATAATTCTAACTTTACCCTTTATAATTTAATTATTTATTAAATTTTTAAAAATTAACGGTTACTTTTACAAGTTTTTATAAAATTATTTACTTATCTCCTTTTTCTTTTTTTTCTCTTACTATTCATCAACAGTTATTTTTCTCTTATTTTCTTTGTACATTTTATTTTATTTTTTATAAATATACTTTTATTTTGTTTATTAAATTAATAACATTACAATATCATCAATTATTAATATAATTCAAAAAATGCGTACACACAGGCGCGATAGCGCCTGTGTTTACACTAGTAACAATAAAGAGGATTCATCTTTTGTGTCCACATTTCACAATACCCGTTTTACCCTTAATTATTTTGAAAATTAATTATTTTATAAATAATTTACTTTTAATATTTTTCTAGAAATTTCTTTTATCTTAAATCATTATTTAAATTTTTTTTACATATCTTTTTTTTTAAAAAATTTATATGTAACAATTATTTTAAAAATTATATATTTGTTATTTATCTTAACTTAAATTTCTTGAAAATTAAAAAATGCGAACACACAGGCGCGACAATGCTTCGCTAGTAATAATAATAACAATAATAATAATAATAATACTAAAATAATATCTCGTAGTGATAAAAATAATAATAATAATAATATTACTAATAATAATAATAATACAACTAGATATATAAAGAGATAAACAACTTTGGTCTCCTTTTTTATTTTTTCAATTTTATCCTCTTAATTGTTATATTTTAAACTTAAATAATTATTTAAAATAAAAAAATTATTTTTCAGTTTTATTATTTCACTAATTTTAGTAACTATTTTTTTGAATTGAAATAATTATTCAAATGTAAAGATGAATAAACAACAAAACAAATAAAAGGATAAAATAATTGAAACATGATTCATAGATAGTAAGTAAAAGTAAAATGATGTAACCATAATAATAAAAACAATAATAATAATAATAATAATAACAACAACAACAACAATAATAATAATAATAACTATTATAATAATTATAGTTCTAATTAATATTAGTAGTAGTAATAATAATAATAATAGTAATATAATAATAGAAATAATTGTAGTTAATAATGATAATAATAATACTTATAGTTGACAGTAATATTGGTCATAATAATTATAGTTGATAACAAAAATTATAGAATAATAATAATTGTTATTATAATTAGAGCTGATAATAATAATAATAATAATAATAATAATAATAATAATAATAATAATAATAATAATAATAATAATAATTAGAGTTATAATTGATAATAATAACAATAACATAAAAATAAAATAATAAATATCATGAAAATTAGGTTATATTGTTGTAAATGTTATTATTAATGAAATGAAGTGTAAATTCAGTCTTAAATATAATAAATAAAATTAGTATCACAATATGGTGCAGTTAATTAATTTTACAAAATAATTATAATAGTATATGTATGACCCATGCACATTTTTTTTATTTATTTCAAATTTGTTTAGAATAACAATATTATTGTTATTATATTTATTTAACCATTAATAATAATAATAATAATATAAATTATAAATTATAAAATTTTTAAAAGATTAAAAATCTATTTAGCTAAAGAATTTAGTATAATAACATTTTTTATAATTAAAAAAAGAACTTATACTAATAACATCACTATGAATAATAATAATAATAATAATAATAATAATAATAATAATAATAATAATAATAATAATAATAATAATAATAATAATAATAATAATAATAATAATAATAATAATAATAATAA
>Ga0214542_1004600_pt1 | contig 27165 bp, 13 predicted proteins | sample CNSS1metaG_FD_160096 | JGI IMG/M metagenome (GOLD analysis project Ga0214542, IMG submission 160096) | Root nodule microbial communities from cowpea collected in UCLA plant growth center, Los Angeles, California, USA - CNSS1 | ecosystem: Host-associated > Plants > Roots > Nodule | place: USA...
TTTTCTTTTATATATATATATATATATATATATATATATATATATATATATATATATATATATATATATATATATATATATATTGTTTTTTTCCTTTAGTGTATAATTAATGGTCCCAGAAACTTGGTATATATAAGCTCCATGCTATTGCAAGTTGCATTAATTAATTTTATAATTCCTATTACAACCCACTAATAAAGATAGATTCATACAAGACCTAAGACTGAAGCACGATCGTGACTCCAAAGTGAAATCAGTAACATTGGTGTAACAATTATATGGGTCACTATGACAAGATCTTGATTAATGTGACAATTGTATAGCTTAATGATAATGTTATTTACATAAATATGTTCTCTCATATATCTTTTGAAAATTTAATCTTCATCCTTTCTTCTTTTATTTTCTCTAATTTTCCTCTTAAATTTGTCTTATTTTTATATGAATTAAATATATATAACAATATTTTCCATACGACGATAAACATACATTGTGATCAAACACCCATCTTCAAAGAAGCTTTCAATGTTTTATTTATTTATTTATTTAATTATGTACAATATATACAAGGCAGTCCTTGTGCTTGAAGTGAAGTAATACTTTCATTGTCATGCAGAGAAAGAGAAAGAAAAAGGAAAATGTTTCTTAGCTTTTAATTTGCACAGATGCAAGAAAAACACGTAACATCGTATTTAATATTATTTTCTATATAGTGTGACATTTAGTATGAAAAAACATATATAATGTAAGTTGTTATTTTCTATAGAAATTGTGATACTTTGTTAAAATTTAAGAGTTGAAAGTTCTAGGATGAGTAGAAATAAGAAAATTTAATGACATAAGAAAAAACCCCTTACAAAATATTGAGTTTTAAGTTTTTGAATTAAAGTCTCATATATGAATAGCATTTTTTATAGTATACCTCATTGGTGTGAATTTTTCATCTCAAATTTAGAATTTAGAGTTTAAGAGTTTCATACATATTAAGAATAACAACCACTGTGTTACTGATTTTAAACAATTTGCAAAGCGGATGGAACTAGTAAGAAACAGAATGAAAAATTGATAATATGTTTGACATTATAAAGCACAGCACCATGAAAATTAAATCCGACGAATGTCCGATGAAGAGGGCCTAATTAGAAAAAGGTGAGTGTCGTGGGTTTAGAATATACCATGGCTCTTGACTACAACCACTAATGTTGTCTTTGTGTTTCTACTTTCCCAACTTCTTTCATTTTTCTTTTCGAAAAGAAGCTTTTGGAGTGATGCGAGCTTTCCAGGGTAAAGAAAGTGTATAGCATTCAATGAAAAACAGTAGTGGCATTGCGTGTAACCCACAAATCAAAACGTTAACAAAAAATATTGACACCAAAGCATGTGATGCTGAGTTGGAAAAAGGAACTAAAGGACAAAACAAGATGGCAAGGATACCCTAGGAATCTTCAAAAATATATTTAGGTTTAACCAACAAAAAATATGTCTAACATGATCGTAAGATTGAGTTAAGTTTATACTTCAATTTTAAGATGATAACGATATCTATCGATCATAGTTTTATATTTAGTATTTAATTATTATACCACTGAATGAAAATATGCAAAGAAAAATAGGTGCAAACTTGTTTTAGTAGTAGTTAAGAAATGGAGCCTTGATGCAGGAGAGAGTTATTAGAAGAAAATCACAACATAGTAATGACTGATGACTAATTCTTTTGGTTGGGTTTTGGATTTTTGGAGCCTTGATGCTAAGATACTGCATCAATACGTAAAGTTATTTTCTTTTTTTATAAGGTTGGAACACTTCTTAAATGTTCTTTAATTTAATTTTATTTTTTTTGATAAAAAATATTAAGAAAAAGATTTTACGTTTAATTCAACTCTACAAAATTAAAATGTAAAGTAAGATTTGCATCCACTTATATACTCTAAATTAACTTTATTTCTAGTCGATGTAAGACTTCCAACACATCCTATCGTGCTGAAATAATGTATAAAACTAGACATTAATGGGTAGTATGATAATGAGTGGAACAATATACCCAAAAAACATCAAATTTCACTATGATAAACTTTAACCCATAACTTTGATATCATATTAAAAAGTAAACTCTAAATTTAACTCAATCCCGCAAAACCTGCTTGTAAGGTAAGTTTACTTCCATTGGTGAATTTTATGTTTGAAACCTAAATTGTATAAATAAGAGATCTAAATTGAAGTATTGCATGGCCTTTTGATAACTTGATAAGAGCTCTCACTGCTCACATTTGTAAGAACTTTCTTCATCATCTTGTACCAGTAGCATGTTTGAGGAAGTCCAAAAGTCACAACTTTAGAGCCATTTGCATACCTTTACAATATGGACCCAACAGAATCCTCGATTGTAGCGTTAGGGCATGCATAGACCCCCACCACCCACCCATCCAAGAAAATATTTTAAAAAATGAAGAAAGAAAAAGTTTGAAGAAGAAAAAGAATTATGAGAAGAATTATATATGCACGCACAAATGCTTCAATAAATTAACTGCATCATAACAAAGTAGTAATGGGAAAGAATGTTTTGTTCCGTGATATCAAAGCAAAGAAGTTTGTTTGCCAACATTTGTTTGAACAATAGTGGACGAGAAACTTTTGAATCTTTAGGTCACGGTTGTGACAACAATAGGAACGAGCATTGTCCCACTTTATTCAGGCTTGTCCTAATTGTCAAATAGTTTATCATTATGCGTCATTCGTTTGTGCAAAAGATAATTCTCTTGTTTAAGTTTTTTTTGTTATCGATAAAGAATATTTAAGTAGGTTTTATGTATCCTTTCATGCATTTTTTTTATCAACAAAGAATAAATTTAAATTAAAAAGAGAACATTACTGTCTATACATTGGGATTGACTCATACATTAACTGTTCACATTTTATCTAACATATACATTGAAGTTGAGATTGCAATATTAACCTTTGTCATTATGAACCTTTGTTATAGAGATTTTATTTTTTTTTCAAACACATTCCTTCTTATCTTCAACCAAGTGTGCATATAAGTTAGAATCTAATTCATGTCCTGAAGTTATGTTCCTCTTTAGATCACCATCTCTTTAAATATAGGGTGCCTAAAGAACATTACTGTATTTTCCTGCATTATAGGTTAAAGCCACCGACACCATCAACGTACGTAATATGTTTTTACAAACATTGTTATCACAAGACTAGCTAAACAAAACATGAAATTCACATAGGTACTGTTGCTCCCATTATATGACATCCATTGTTCATCATTTGTTATATCTTTCCCAATTATATCCCAAAATTATCCCATTTTAGATGTTAAACAAGTTATTATTGAGTTAAGCCACTAATCCGAGTACGAGTTGGGCTCTTTATCCATCATCTATTCACAAACCTTTAATTGTGTACCTGATAATATCTCCTCCATATCAACTCTTTCATTCCTAAAAATATTTTTATTCCTATGCCTCATATTTTCCATATAATGGTCATCCACGTTCAACACAAAGCTTTATTTCCTTCCCTATTAAGTATCAAGAGTCTAAACTTATTAAAGTGATTATTAGTCTTTTGATTGACCCCAAACCACTTAACACACATGTTCTATATGCGCTAGATTATCCTGTAATTGAAAAATAAATGATCGATGGACTCCCTTTTACTCCACATATCATACAAAATATACATGTTATCTCGATTTTCTTGTTGTACAAACTTTTCATGGGTACTCTATTTTGTACCACTCTCTCCATGTGAAAGTCCGAGCAAAAGGTAAAGTCTTAACTTTCCAAACATATCATGCATTTTTCTATCTTTGTCGGTAACTTCATGCAAAAATTCATCGGTAATTACTAACGGAATATCGGTAAATTCGTTGGTAAATATTGCGATCTAGTTAATTTTCTTCTTCCTCCCTCCTTGTTGTTTTTATCTTTTCATTTTTTCTTCTTCTTACTATACCTCCTCCCCTCCACCTCTTTCTATGTTGTCGGTGTCGCCTCTGTCACCATCGTTTCTTTTCGTTGCTACCAATAGTGCCACTAGCGACTCATTCTTCACCTCCTCCTTCTTCTCTAGTTCCTTCTCTCATTTTTTCTTCTTTCTTCTCTTTTCTCTTTTTGCTTTTCCACTCTCAACGCATCAACACCATGGTGTTGCCGCACCACCACTGTGTTGCCACCACCATGTTGTCGTTGTGCCTCTGACATCTCTTCCTCTACCTCCTACTCTTTCTACTGCTTCCCATGTGTCTTCTTTCTCTTGTTCTTCTTCTTTGTCTCTTCTTTGTTTCACCACCAACTTAATTTATCATATCTATCTCATCATATTTGGACGAGAATTTTTCCACTCTTTTTACTAAAAGATTTACCAACGTACAAATCCGTCGGTAATATGAATTTTCAATTACCGATGAATTTTAAGAGGTGTAATTACTGATAAATTTAACTGACAAAAAAAATCGTTGTTCATGAAAATTTGTATTATTGACACCGACAAACTTTATTGATGAAATTAAATTTGTCAATAATTAAAATTTAAAAATTCGTTGATAAATTTGATGTAGTGACATATTTATTTTCATTGGTAAAATTATGTCAATAAAATCAATAATTTTTGTGGTGATGTCATCTCAAACTCAAATATCTAAAATATTTTGAAACAATAAACATTGCATAAAACTAAAAATATTATGAACACATCACCATTACATCCAAATCATCTATCCAAAGATTGTATATATAAAAAAATATAAATAGATTCCCTTAATTATAATATTTTATCCCAAAAAAAAGTTTCAGTCCAAAAAGGAGAAAAACTCAAAATATGGAGACTTAGAGAAAAGTATGCATACATAAATAAAATTCAGTATTAACTTAACCAAGTTGAAATTATCAATTTTTCCAACTAACCTACCAAAATTGATGACAAAATCATAAGAAATGTAAGAGAATAATAATCTTTAAAATAAATAGAAACTATTAATTCGTTTGAAAATTTAATTGATTAGAAATAATTCTTAACTCTCTGGTCACTGTGAGGTAATCAAATTGTAGAAAAGAATTTAGAGGAAAGTCAATGAAAAATAATAGAGAAAAAGAAATGGCAAAATAAAAATAAAGAAAGGAAGAAAGATAAGAAAGAAAAAAGTGAGAAAAATAAAGCGCCTTACTGATGAAAAACATCTTATGTATTAACTCAACATATTTATAAAACTATATTTTACGTAACATCTTAAATATTAACTCAACAGTTTATAATAATAGTACATTTTACGTTATTATCTAGAATATTTTTCACTATTTCTTATATGTTGTAATGACACTTTTTAAGCTTTTTAAAAGTATGTGTTTAATTTTAATGACTTGGATAACTTATTGAGTTTTAAATTCATCATATATAACTGAATCTACACATATAAGAATAACTACACTAAAGCAAGCACAAAACACAAAAATAATAAATATATTCAAATTTGTGATCTCATCAAGGTGAAGTTTAATACAAAAATAATAACTAGTATTAATTTATTTATAAAGTTATTTCAAATGTTATTGCTCTATAACAAATTAAACAAACTAGGTTGGAAAATTCTTTAATTGGTTAATTGAAACGTGATTCAAAATTTAATTTATAGACTTTTCACAATGAACGACATTCTATTTTTTTAACACTTTGTACTTCTCATATCTTTGAAGAATATAATTACGTGTTGATAAACTAGTTAATTTGAGTCTAAACAGTCTTCAACAGTTACATTAGTGGAATGCCATGGTTAATTATATATAAGCCATCTTCAATCTTTTCACAACACTTTTATGCTAAAATTTCTTTTGTATCATTTATTTTTATTAATATACACCGATAAACTTTTTGTTAGGAATCTAAGTATGAGTCTAAGTCTCACATTGATTAAAAATAAGAAAATAGAGCGCTATATAAAAATAAAGATCCATAAGATTGAGAATGATGTCAATATCTTATGTGATTGGATTCAAGTCTCATTGGTGTTTGTTCTTTCCGATAAAACAAGTATGGTTCTATGTAATCCTAACACTTTTCATTTCATACCTTTAAAAAAAATGTCCATCTTGATAAATAAACAATTTTCTTTTGAAGCATGTCTATCGAGATTGTTTATCAGCATATTTAAACAAAAAGAAGTACATAAATAAGTTATTATACATAAAGTAGATTTCATTAAATAAAATAATAAGTAGTGTTGGTACATAAAAATTGTGTGGACCTAAGTTTGCGAAAGTATTAACAGCAAGTGATTGATGAGTTCTTTTCCTTTTGTGTGTAAACTATATTTACATTTGTGCTGAAAATCTTACCCAACTCCTATGATGCATGAAACTACACAAAAGTAGAACCGACAAAGAGAGTGTAAACCTAACATACCTAATTGGCAGTAAGAAAAATTTGAGAAAAAAACAAATAAAGCCAGATTGGTCTCTTTATATGCAAGTGGGTGCCACTTTTTCATCTCAATTATTTTTTGTTTTTCTCATTTGCAACTTGCAATTGTGGCAACTGACACATTATTGGAATAGTTTTTAGTAACGTTTCAGTCGCAATCATCTATATCTACATACAATATTATAACTTATGCACTCTCTTATTCAAACAATTGCTTTCATTTTCACTTCATCTATGTTTAGTAGAAAATGAAAATTTTATTGCCACGTATTTTAGACAAATTTATTGTGTAGCATATAGTTGACTCGAAATTAAAAAATTTTAAATACGGTTATTAGTTATTAGATGACATATGTATATAATCATCCTTGTAAAATTCAGATTTATTGTTTTAATCACTATAGTTTTTGTTGTCTATTTTTAATTTCTTTCCTATGTCTCTATCAGTATGAGCTCTTGGGAGAACTAAAAATGACCAAGAAAATGGAACAAAGAATTTAGTTTCCTAGGAACTTTAATGTTAACTATAAAAAAATAAATGAGACTAGAAATGATTTTTTTTTTGTAAGAAATTATATATTTAACGTTATACTAAGCACATATTTATCTCAATATATTTTCACACTATATTGAGATAGTTTTGTATTTTTGTAGGGATTTGCTTTGTATTTTTTAAACATGAGTTTAGTTTGATTTCTCACAATTTTGTCCTTTTCTTTTTGCAAGATGTGGTTTATGTGATAACACATGAATTGGACGGTGTTAATCTAATTGAAATGTAATAATTCACGGTCATACTTAATTTTTTTTAAAAAGAAAAATATTTACAGTTATAATCACTATTATAAAATTATAATTTTTAAATATAAGACCTTATATATTTTTTTCACCCCATTCACTTCTATAATTTTTATATTATATGAGATTTTTCTCTTTTTACAAATTTATTAAAAAAAATTGCAAGACTTATTTTTATCATTTTTTCTAAAAAATTTAATTTGCAGTTAATTTCTTCTTAAATAATTATTTTCTACAAAATTTTAAAATTTGCAAATATTTTTAAATTTTTTTTTGTTAAAAGTGTTTTATACGAAATATTTTAAAAAAAATTGGTAATAATTTCTTGTAAATTTTTCTTCATAACATAATTTGTAAGTATTTTCTAAAAAGAAATTAAAAACAAAAAATTGGTAGAATATGAGTTTTTTCGGTAGTGATTATTCAATCCGAAACATTATTAACTTTATTAATGACAATTTTTTAAAAATTAAATGAGATATTCACAGTAAACACGACTTTTAGAATAAGATATTACATAAAGTTAACTAATATACATTAAGAAAAAGAGTTATGAATATACAAAAGTGTTTAGAGTCGAAGTGAGAATATGAGTAGGTCAGAAAGTGTGATATGGAGTGTACCATCTTCACACTTTGGCTATAATAAAAGCAATGACATATTTGTGGCCTAAAGTAGTTTATTACATGCTGCAAAAGTTATGAGCCTATCATTCTCCAATCAAATTTTGTTTTTCCTTTTCGCCATGGAAAAGACTTTGGTGCACAAAATTCACTCAAAAGTAATCTTCTGCCTTGTCTTTTTCATAAGACGCCATCACGGTGCATGAACTGAACATCTAAGAACCCTAATTTAAATTCTGGTTTTGATTTAGACTAAGTAACATTTAATATATGTCTTCTCCTTTTCTGATGGCTGTACTTTAAACCACTTTCTTTGTTTATTAAGGGTATCTTTGAATAGATTAATGAGAAAATACTTTTTGAAACATTATTTTTTTTCTTTTATATAAACTGAAGTTACTTCATGTATAAGTTAAAACGTTCCTTTTGTAAATTGTAAGAATAATCAAGTAACCCTAGTTTCAACCCTTTAAGTTATGATGGTTTGAAAAACTTTTTTAAAAGTACTTCTACAAAAATAAGATTTTTATAAATAAATTAAAATAAACTTATATAGGCCGATATAGTAATATATATAACTTTTTTTTATATAAATATATAGAATTTTTATTTTCTTTCATTTGTAATATGTATAAGTTTAGAAATGTATATTGTTTAATTGTTTTTTTTATCAGCAAGAACACATATATTAATAGGAGGTAATTGGATTACCTCAACCCATAAACAATAATAATAAAATAAATAAAAATAAAATAAAATGTTATGACTTTCCTTCATCATTCTCCACATAGAATAGTATCTCACAATCATCACAAAAGAATAGAAACAAAGATTACAAGTAACAAGCATCCTTTATGACTATGCTTTGAATACAAAGCTTAAACGCCCTCTCCCAATAACAGCATTTATCCTGCAAAATATGAAGCTACGAAGACACGTAAAGACAATATAAAGAACTAATTTCACAAGACTTTTGATGTAAACCAAACCAAAGATACAAATAACAATGAATGGAATCTAATAACATGAATACTAGAGTGTACAAATAATACCACATTTAGCCATTACCAATATACAACAATCACATAAACTATATCATAATAAGCCAAAAGATGATAAACCACCCCAAAATTGAAACTTTAATCGTGTACTCAATTACTTCAAAATTTTCACTAAATAGTCTGATCATTCTAATCAATCAATGCAAATTTCTACATTTATGCTAATGAATATAAATTGTTAGGTGGACACATAAATCTTGTGTTTTCAAAAGTCTCTTTTGTAATTCCCATTGGTGTAGAATCTAATATTTTCTTCTTTTCTTCTAGTTATGGATAAAAAATTAACATCATGTGGGCAAAGCTTAGTTAATTACATTGTTTAGAGAATTGTCAAGAATTTTCAACACTATATTTTGCAAATGCAACCATGTTTTATAAGTTTGAAGTAATTATAGAACATAACCTGGGAAAACACAAGTTTGTTTTCCTCTGACATTAAGTGTTCCACCAAAGTTTTCTGTTTTGGAATGAATAGATAAGGACAAACCGCCCAAAGCTGAAGAAAACTACCTTGGAATGGAAGTAAACAACCAAATCCCACAAAGTTAATTAATTATTGATATTCAGCCTCTTTTCTTTCTAACTTTTTATGTCCTTTTTGTTGGCCAGATACTCAATGTCCTTTTGCTTCAATTTTCATGAATTTTATGTCGGTATCAAATTCAAACACATCAACTAAAATTTAAAGTTTTTAATTGATGAATTTCTACCTAAAGAGACTTGAGATTCTCTGAATTAACACTTTCTTCAGAAACTAGACTCTTATTGTTTGAAGAAAGTGTACCTTAAAAAAAAGATTTCATGAACTAAAATTTATTTATATACAAATTAATAATATCATTTAGAGAATCTATTTAGATAACTCCATAAATTATGCATATCAAGTTGTGCTGAATTATAGAGATTTATTAAGAAAATATTAAAGAAGTTAATGATAATATTCATTTTGAGAATAAAAGGTACAGAAAGAAAAAGAAAAAGGAATGTAACTGAATATATCACATCCTTCATATGTAAGAATAGTGATGATGAAGTGTGACAGTTGTGAGAAAAGTTGCAGAAACAGTGAAAAGGGTATGCTAAGTAGTGTGGGCTCAAATCATGATGCTCAATCTTTCTTTTCTCCCAAAATATAAATTTCAGTTGCAAATGTTGAATCTATGCATCTATGTGCCTTCCTTGTCACCAAGAATTAGGGATCAATGGATTCTAACATCACAAACATGACTCATACCCAATGCTTAAAACTCCAATATTAACCTAAAAATGGAAAACCATATGTGGTGTTTCACATTGTTTTAGGCACACACACTTCTTTTAAATTGCACTTTATCTATAAACTTTTAGGGTTTTAGATATCTTAAACCTACTATATTAACTTAAGGTATTATAAAAAATATTATTATAGGTAATTACAATATAACAAATAAATATAGATAATCAAGATTAAACTAAAATTACAGACTTTTTAAAATAGATACCAAATGTCTCCTTTAAACAGAATACAAAAATTACATGTTCATCTAGTCCACATAGGAAAATTAAAATTATCTGGATAATAATATTTTAATAAATTTTTCTTACAAGTGACATTTCTTTAAGTAATTTTAGAATATAAAAAAATAAAAAATAAAAAATAACTTAAAAGATATTATATCAGATTATAAAAAAAAATTGTCAAAATTTAATTGTTAAAAATTTATTTTCCAAACTATTTAGGGAAAACTCGCCTTATCCATACAGTACCATATAAAAAAATTCATAATCACTAAATAAAATCACACACACATAAAAACTGTTTGTGTCCCACCATGGGCTCGGCCCTACGTATGAACCTAGAGAACTAGCTTCTTCCGGCACCTCCATATATTTCTTTCTGCATCTCCTATAGAAATTTTCCATTTTATCCTTTTTAGATTATATAATTTGGAAGTTATTTTTTCTAAAAAAAATGGAAAATTTTAGTGAATTTTAAACTATGTAATTGGAAAATCAAAATTAAATTTTAAAAGTTGGAGAGGATCAAGAAAAATTTAACTTTCAAATTATATAATACAAAAATTATTTGATTTTCAGATTGTATAATTCAAAAGTCAATTTTAACTTTCAGATTATGCAATTTATATTATGAAAAAAAAAAAGGACTTCTGGATAATTCAGGAATCACTTTTGGGTTCTAAGTATCACAATCTAGAAGGACAAAATGGAAATTCTCTCTACATGGTGGTACAAGAAAAAATGTATGGAGCTGCAGGAAGAAGCTGCTAGCCAAATATCACAATAAAGCTTATGGGCTTCGCTTACATACTGCGTTTCTATATACACTCCTTTGTATACCCTTAATACCATTATGTAGAAATGTTCTATAAACTCTCTCTCTCTCTCTCTCTCTCTCTCTCTCTCTCTCTCTTTTTTTTCTTGTCTAAACGTATTAGAATTTTACTAGATTCTGATATTGAATTTTATTGTACAAGAAAAACAATGAATCAAAAGATATTGGGTACATTGACTTCTTTCTTTTCCTTTTTAATTCCTGAACTACCGTCATGAACTAATGCAATACAATCGTTACTTCAAAATATTTGTTTTTGGTTTTAATATTTGTAAAATATTTTCAAAATATTCTTTTGTTTGGTATTTGGAAAGTACTTTTTTAAAACTGAAAAAAAAAATAGATATATTAGTTTTAATGATGTTAAGAAAACAAAAATATATTTCCTTAGTACATTTTGAAATGTGAAAAATAATTTACAAGGTACTTTTCAAAACACATGTATTTCATAATATATATATTCATGGTTGAGTTCCAGTAAAGCGATTAAGGAAAAATCAAGAATATGACTTTTGGAGTTGAGCCACAACAAAATGGTGTGCAACACTTAAAGTGGTGTATAACTAAGCTACTAGAGAATGTGCTTAGAACTTAAGGCGGTGAATGGCTAAGGCACAAGAGAATGTGCATATCACTTAAGACGATGCATGATTGAGGCATAAAAGAATATGCTTAGCACTTAAGACGATGCATGGCTGAACGCAAAAGTTGGACTGAGCACCGCCCAAACAATTCTATAAATAAAGACCTTAGGTCCTCATTAGAAGCATTGAGTGAGGCTAAAAAATGTAGCAGTAAAATAAAATAAGATGTTCTTAATGTGAAGTCCAATCAATCATCATACATGTACTAGATGCTCCATTACATACTAGAGGGAATGCTGGAGGAAAAAGTCTTGCACATTAAAGTAAGGATTCATTCCATCAGGAGTTGAGGAATCACACTATGTTTGAAGTCCTTAGATTCTAGTGATTCATGGATAAACTTAGATCTATATAGAAAGAGACATTGAATGATTTTCATACTAAGTAAACAAGATGATAGTGGTGTAATAGTAGAAGATGAGATGAAATCAATTCATAATCCTTAGTCTACTCAATCTAACTTCTACTATCTATTTTTTACATGCACTTTTCATCACAAACCAAAAAAAAGCCAAAAACTAACTATCAATATAATTGCTAAATTCCTATGGATATGACACTTGTTGATACTACTACTCACTAGTGCACTTGCTGAGAAATGGTTGTTGTGAAACAATCATCAACTACTATAAAAATAAAGAGTTCATTTGATTATTGTCACCATAATTCAGTATATCTTTCGAGTGCTTATCAAAATTAGGTAGTTGTATGTCATGAGAAAGTTAATAATTTTATCTTGGTGAAAGTTAGACAAGAGGGTTTTCAATTTTGTTTTGATAAATTTTACACCACAAAAAAAAAAATCTAAATAGTGACTAATTTTAGTTGACCAAAAATAAATAGACAATATAGTGACCAATTTAAAAATTAATGTACAAATTAAAAATTATTGGTAACTAAAATAGTTTTCTAAATTGAGCATTATAGTGAATTGGTCTCTAAATTGGTCACTAACATTAACTACCAAGATTTTAATTACTAAATAAATTGGTCTCTAAATTCGTTTCCAATAATTATCTAATTAAAATTATAAGTTTTCCCTGTTAATATTATTCGTATTTACTAAAATATTTTATAATACATTTATCTAGACATGTGCAGGCAACTAAATAGGGAAAAAGCAAAAACATGTTCAAACTGTGGAAGAATCACCAATGTGGCAACGACTCCCATGTATTCTCACGGTGCGGTGCCGAGTGGCAAGATAAAGAGGGCAAACGGCGCAGCACAGAGTGAAATGGGAAAGAGGGCAAACAGCATGGAGCGACACAACAAAGAGGGCAAATGGCATAGTCGGCAAACGGTCCAAAAAAAACGTTGTTGGGAGGGGTGGCGACGACAACGCATGTGGCGTCTGGTGTGTGGGAGGAACTATTTGAGGATGCATGGAATGTGGATTGCTTGAGAAAGAAAGGAGACGAGAAAGAAAAATGAGAAAAAAAATTAGAGATTTAGATATTCTATGACAAGTATTCCAAAATTTGTCATCATAATATATTTTTAACACAATTTCAATTTTGCCACCGCATCCATTTATTATGACAGGTCCAGTATATATATTCTAATAAGTTTTTTCTTGTCATTGTCACTTATTATGACATGTTCTATTTTACCATTCATAATAATTGTTACTTTTATTATAAAAATGTCACCAGTTAACTTATTATGACATGTGGCTTATACCTATCATAATAAGTCGTCATAGAATCTTCTTTTGTGGAATAAAAACCACAATCAATTCTTAAAAGAGAAATGAAACAAAAGAAAATTAAATAGTTGCAGCCGTGCTGCTTTTTATTGCAAAGAACACAACATATCAACGGAGATATGCTTACCTTTCAAAATATAACAAGAGCTGACTACAAGTACTATTCCGATTTATTTAAATCATGTGCATTGGTAACTTTGTCATGTACTATGTATAATAATAGATATTATTTAAATAATTTTACTAAAGATATTTTGTTTTCTTAATATTTTTGTCTATTATAAATATAAATATTGATATAACTAATTGGAAAGTAAATGAAAATAACACTCTACTTTTACTTATTTAATAGTATTTAGTAGAACATACCTCAACTTTAATTAATGTGTCCTTTTCGTTACACCATCATCATCAGAAATTTTATTGTTTATGAGAAAGACATTTTAGAGAAAAGAATAACTAAAATCTAACAACTTTAATTAATCGTCATGTGAAATTAAACTTTTTTTTTTTTTATCGTAAGTAAGAAGAAAGAAACTATAATTTAGATTTGGCATGTTCTAGGAACATTCTCAAAACTTAGATAGGTTTGTTTGAGAAGATCCCAGAAATTTAGATACATAATACATGGCATGTTTTGGTCACAACGCCAACGCATATGCACTTGATTACAGATGAGATGGCGTGTCACAAATTAAAACTACAACTTTTAGCCTATCATTCCTTCAAAATCTGTCACATCTCATTGTTTTATTTAGCAGTAGGTGATGCTGCAATGTACCTTCCTCCACCACCTTTGGTGCTATAGTTTACACCACTCTTCATCAAGTTTTCCATTTTACCTTTTTCAAAATCAAATTTTGTTATCTTTAAAATTGGTATTATTTCTATCAATAATTTCAAATTTTTTTTATTGTTGTTGGGATAAAGATAAAATTTATTCATAATATAAAAATGAATATAAATTTTATTTTATAAACGAGTTTTGTGGTTTGAGTTACGGTAATCATTCGTATGAAAAAAAAAATCATTCTAACCATTCTTCAAGAAAAATTACTATTTATAAATCAAAATTTAATCTTCTAGAAATTAAATTCTGATATATAAACAATAAAAGTAATTATTTAGGTGAATGAAGTTGAAATTTTATTTGTGTAGTTATATTTTTGAAAAAAAAAATTGGTTTACATAAAAAAGGTAATCTCCATTTGCAATACTCAAATCCAATGCTTAATTAAGAAATCTAAATCAGGTATATTCCGACCAAGAGACAATAATAACAAAGTATATTATATTCCTTGGTTGTAGGAAATGGACCCCACGTGATTATATAACGGGAAATATTAAATATACAAAAAAATTATTGGTGTTGTCTATTTCATTTAAATATAAGGCGCCAAAGAGATTGCGTGTTATGGTGTTCAACTTTCAAAAACAGTGCTCTATTATTTAGTGTCTATGTATTCTAACATAATACACAATTTTCATAAGTATAAATATTTTTTGAGTATAGTAAAAAAATAATTTCATTAAAATTTTAATTTCATTAATTTATTTGATAAAGATAATAAAATATTTTTTCAAATTGATAGAATAACATTAATTTTTTATTTAAAACAAATGTTCTTAATTATTAATTATTTTAACTATTAACAAATTTTAAGTAAAACACATAAATATAGAATTTGTATGATTAAATTGTTGCTATTTTAGTTGTAAAAAAATATGGCACAATTTTCACAAGTATAATTTTTTTTGAGTATAATAAAAAGTTAATTTCATAAAAATGTTAATTTCATTAATTTATTTGATAAAGATAATAAAATATTTTTTCAAATTGATAGAATAACATTAATTTTTTATTTAAAACACATGTTCTTAATTATTAATTATTTTAACTATTAACAAATTTTAAGTAAAACAAATAAATATAGAATTTATATGATTAAATTCTTGCTATTTCAGTTGTAAAAAAGTATAACAATATTTATTACTGAAACACTATTTATCTTTTCACCTTCATTATTATAATCGTTTCAAAGTTCTTATTATTACTTTTATTATAGTAGCTATTATTTCTAATTATGCAAAGAAGAAAAAGTAGACTTTCGTGTCCTAGTATGTATTATTTGATTTATTGATTTTAGTATATTTTGGTGGCTTCACAAATTTCGGCTATTCAATATTTTAATTGTACGAACTTAGTCTATCAATTATTTAACATTATCTATTTTCACCAAATAACAAAAAGTAAACAGCTTCTACTTTGTTTTTCAACCAAAATAAAATAGAATCATACTTCTATTATATATATATATATATATATATATATATATATATATATATATATATATATATTTTATATATATATTTTAAACACTTTTAGAAGAGAAAAATAGAATTATATTAATGTGTAAAAAATTTCTTGAATATATATAAGCTAATTTTAACCTAAAAAAAGTTACTTTTCTTTATTCCGTTATGAATATTTTTCTTTTTTTTAGAAGCTTCTCCAAACAAGAACTTCAATTATAGATATATAACGAAATGGAAACATATACTTTTCCACTTGTCCTTGATACGTAAAAAAGAATAAAGCGTTAGCAGAAAAAAACATGAAACACAACTAAGAATGATGTCTAGTGGTGTGAGAACGACCACAAACACAATCAACATGAAACATATTTACCTTTTATTTATTTTTCATTCATTCGTTTTCCTCTCGTTGACTGTGATTTTTTAAAAGTTTATCTCTAATAGAGATATTTTTTAGAAGTTATCTCACCTTAATTTCAAGCATACAGTGTTTGCATCGAAGGATTAGTTTCCATTGACTTGCATGTAATATTAAATATCCTGATTTTTTATTTACTTTTGATTAATTAGTTATTTGGTTTTAGTATATATATGTGCGGTCATCGATTTTTTAACTTCTGTTGTTTTCAATTCGGTTCCCATTTTATTTAAAAAATTTGTGTGTTTTTTAATGGATAATAGTATTTTAAAAAAAATACTCAATTGAGTAAAAAATAAATATAAAAAATATTAATTATTATATTAAATAGAAATCAAATTATTAATTAAATAATTTATTTATTTAGTCTTGTGATATTAAGAATTTGAGTAATGTGAGTTGGTGAAATCTACACTTCCGTGCTAAACATGTCTTCTCTTTAAGATAAAATTGTGAGGTTTGAAACCTAAACCTGTGTTCAAAACTTAGCAACAACAATTGCAAGCATGATCTTCGCTGTATTGATGTGAAAATCGAAAACGCGATAATCCTTTGACTTTGGTTGCTGCTGCTGACTTCACTCTACTTTTTCATGCTTTGCAATAGCTATTGTACCATAAATTCTACACTTTCGTTATTTAAACATCAAATAGTTGGCATCTTAGGTATGTCATCATATATAAATATTTTAGCTTCTACTCTCTATCTTTATGATATGCATGCATCTTTTATAATTATAAGTGTATAAATAGATTTATAGATCGACTAAAAAGATGTGATTTAAATTGAAAAGATAATTTTTTAGCTAGATTAGTCCACAACTTATATTTTAAAAAATTAAAGATATCATTAGTTTATTAAAATGTATACATCTTATAATTTTATATGTTAAATTATGTAATCTAAAAACAAAAATTAATTTCATTAATGTGATTTAAAGTTTAAAAGTATATATTTGTTATCTTAAAATTTTTAATTTAAATATTTTATTTATTAAAGTGATCTAAAATAATCCGTCACTTCGAAATTGAAGATACAGTTCGTCTTAAATTTATATTTGAGTTACACTTTTTACACCTTCTGGAATTCGGTTGGACTATCTGGACAAACTACTTCTTCACTTCCGCTACAAGTATTTTCTATAACTCCTGTGTGAAGAATCAACAATCTAATTTTTTTAAGTGTATTTGATAGGAAACTTTAAGAAATAATTTATTTTTATTGAAATTTGAAATAATATATAAGAAAATATGTAGTTTGAATAATAAATTTGAAAACAACGTTGTTTGATCGATATTTGATATTATGATCTCAATATTGCTTTTTGATATATTGTCGAGAAATATTTTATTTAAACTAAAGTCTCGATTGTAATTATTTTTTTATCAAAAGGCAACAAAATTATTTCATTGTTGATATAGGTCAAATTTGTTTTTTTAAGCATTGTGTTACTTATAATTTTTTTATTTATATTGATGATGTTTTTTTGTTGTTGTTGATATCAAATTATTTTTCTTTTAATTTTTGTCAAGTGAATTTATCTTCACTTGATAATAGTTAGGCTTTTCTTTTTCCTACCCATAGCAATTAGATTATTTTAGCAACAATGAAGGTTGAGATTATTTGTCAATCAACGACAGCTAAATTTTTTCTTTCATTTGACATTTTTCATGGTCATATTTTTGTTGATGTCGACAATGATTATATATATTTTTATATAATTGACAGTAATATTATTCTTTGTTAATAGTTATTTAGGTTTTGTTGATTGGGAAAACTCTCGTAGAATTGTTATTTAATGTTTCTAATAATCTCAGCACTTATACAAGCTAACTATCCCATTCAAAAATTTCATGTAAACCATATAACTCTAAGTAAATAGACCACTTACAACTAAAAGTTTTAAGATGAACTAAAAAAATATGCATCTAACTTCTATTTATAAACTTTCACTTTCTATTCATTTCAATTAAAATATTTCTAAGTCCTACAAAAATCCAATGTCAAAATATAAGTTAGAAGTTGTCAATACATAATTTTGGATCCTTTATAATTTTGTTATCGTTTCAATTTAGTATTTTAATTAGTACAAAAAGTTTATTTTACTAATTTATGGGTTTTTGTGAAACTAAGTTTCACACTAGGACTAATTTTTGCACAATTAACCTTAGTAGATCTGACAGATCAACAACCAGAAACTTCGTTGACTATTTTTCTTCGAATTCACATATAAATTTGTTACATTTATACATAGATGAATCCACTTATAATTGTATATGTACATTAGTTTTACCAACGATACTAGAAACTTTGGAATAGTTTTGGTTCTTATTTGAGTTCAAATGAATAGCAACTTTTGTTCTAAGTGTGTAATGTAGAAGTATACATGACTCAAACCTGAGATTACTAATTAAACAAGAACAACTAACTAAAATTTATTGAAAACACATGAAATGGTGTAACATTCACTCATATTTATGAGTAATAACCATAATTTTGTAAGTTCAAGTTTTACCGAAAAACAGAGACACATTAAAGAAATTGTAGTACACTGTTTGGGACAATCTCTTTTCATAATTTCATCATCATTCATCTTCCCGGAACGCACCGATGTATTCAATTGTAGACCAACTACGTACCTACTCAATAGTTTTTGTTTTCTTTTTATATATCTTGTCAAACACAGTTGTTCATCACTTCATCCACAAAAAAGTTGGTATTTCAAAGTTTGTACCTTCTAACCTGTCCTACAATATTTTATGATGTTTTGTCCTCTTCCTCGGATGCGTCTCTTTCAAACAAATAAGTAGCTGTGATTATAAAAAATGAGGACCTTTCAAGATTACGGATGCAAATTACACTTGGCCAACCATGGCCTTGGACCATATATAATCATCTTTTCTCATTCTACGACTTCTTGCCACATCTTTTTCCATCGCCATTTTTTTAAGCTTATGGTGCATTTTCTCTGCTGAATTCCAATTTTCTTCATATTCAAAATCTATCTTTTTGATCACCAACACACTAGGAATTTGTCCCAGCTTTCGAAACATTAGTCCTGTGGCAGAGAAGAGAAAAGGGTAAATGTTATGATTCTTATTCCGTTTTCTTTTGATTCTTGTGTTTCCTGCTCTTGAATGAACTTCTCCATTATTCTGTTATGTATTATGTGAATATAGTTTCACTGGTCCAAATTTCAAGCCTGCCATGTGTTTGAGATTGCATTAGCCTTTGATTTCTTTTGTACAGAGATTGATGTGATTTTCATGTCACCATTATATGGGATATGGATCCATGGCCAATAGGGATTGAATTAATAGTTAAGGCGTGCTGCATTTATGGCTTCAACACAACAAAATCAATGTTAACAGTGTTTTTGAGAAGACTGAAGGGACTGAGATTTGACACTCTGCAGTCATTATCCAATAATGCTTATTGATCTTCATTCACTCACTTTGTTTTGTCTATTTTTTGTGGGCAGTGAAAAAGGACCTTTCCCTGTTGTATTAATTTAGCAGACAAGAACCATTCAAAAGAGGGGAGACTTTTAAAAATTAGAAAAAAAGATATACATATTCACTGATTCTGAATGCAAACATACTTAGAAATTCCCTTTGGAGTTGCTGTGTTTTGCAGGAACGTAGTTTCTATGAAAAGAATAAGTAATCTGTGAACTAAGTGAATGAATGTGATCATCTTATTGAATGTAGAGGATTGTCTTTGTCTCTGTAGTGAGAGCAGAATATAAGTGATAATCAAATCCTAGTTCTTTGTTAACCAATACCATCTACTCATATTGCTCACCTAATTTAGATCTGGATTTGACCTGCTCCACTTGTTTCAATATGTATGGTTCTATGCTCACCAATGAGATTCTCTTAATTTGTGGCAAAGTTTGTCTGATGTAACTTTTCATGAATTAGTACAAGGGGAGTCTAACATATATATCTTTCTCAGGTCTAGAATGGAAAACACCATAAACATTGAAATTGTAGAACAAGGCTCCCCAGAAGTTCCATCTCTTATCAAGTATATATCATCAAGTGAAGTTGCTGGCTTTGATACTTCTGACTTTCAGTTTCCCAGCCCATCATCCAAAGTAAGACTCTTTTTCAGTATTTCACCAGCAAAATTGAATTGAATACTATAAACCCAATTCCCAAATTTTTGTTTCCATGTTTGAAACAGGGAAGTGAAGCAACCTCACAAGGAACACAACACGATGCACCTGTAGTCATCAATCATCAAAGGAAGTATTCTATCAGCATGCCACTTTCTTCTGAAGAAGTGGAGCTTCCACCACTTGATGCAAAAACAGATGGTATTCCTATTTCATCTTCTCAATCAGCAACTGCTACCTCTAACCATCCCCAGCAATCAAAATGTTACTCTCAACCAATGCCAAAAGGGTTCCATGTGCTCCCAGAAGCAGCCAATGGAGACAAGGTAAACAACAATCCTGGCATCAAAGCATTCAAGGACAAGAGGTTTGACTCTTTCAAAACATGGTCTGGAACACTTGAGAGACAATTATCAATTCTCCGAGGAAAGTCACCCAGAGCAACTGCACAAGATGGTAACAACACCCCCAGGAACATTGAGAGGCCTTTACCAGTTGATCGGTATTTCGATGCCTTAGAAGGTCCAGAGTTAGAAACTCTCAGGGTATGTGATCACTTTCTTCTATCAATCTCATGTTGAATGGTATGAGATGTTCAATGAAGTTCTTGCATGGTTTCTTTCTCTTATTAGTTATTGAAGATTATAACATATTTTGTTTTCCTACTTCAATAAACAGGCTTCAGAAGAGACAGTGCTACCTCAGGACAAGAAATGGCCATTTCTTCTTCGGTTTCCTATTTCATGCTTTGGTGTCTGTCTTGGAGTTAGCAGCCAAGCAATTCTCTGGAAAGCACTTGCCACATCTCCATCAACTCAATTTCTTCACATAAGCCTCAAAGTCAACTTAGTCTTATGGATCATATCCATTGCTCTTGTTGCCATAATTTTCACCACCTATCTTCTCAAAATCATTCTCTACTTTGAAGCAGTTCGTCGTGAGTACTACCATCCAATCCGTGTCAACTTCTTCTTTGCACCGTGGATTGCTCTATTGTTCTTAGCTCTTGGGGTTCCCCCATCAGTGACCAAAAACTTGCACCATGCCCTTTGGTACATTCTAATGGTACCAATATTCTGTCTTGAAATTAAGATCTACGGACAGTGGATGTCAGGGGGTCAAAGGAGGCTCTCAAAGGTGGCCAATCCTTCGAATCATTTATCAATTGTTGGAAACTTTGTAGGGGCTTTACTAGGAGCATCTATGGGTCTTAAAGAAGGACCTATTTTCTTTTTTGCTATTGGACTTGCTCACTACATAGTCCTTTTTGTAACTCTCTATCAGAGACTTCCAACAAATGAGACCCTCCCAAAAGAGCTGCACCCTGTGTTCTTTCTGTTTGTTGCAGCACCAAGTGTTGCTTCCATGGCATGGGCCAACATTCAGGGTTCTTTTGACTATGGATCACGGATTGCCTATTTCATTGCCCTCTTCCTTTATTTCTCACTGGTAAGCCTTGTTCCCTCTTAAAGTTAGCATTAATTATACCTATTCCCTTTCTAAACAAGCAGGATTTAAGTATAATTTTCTCAAATTTCAGGAAAACTGAATACTCAATGTTACATAGCTTTCAAATGCATTCTTAAACAGGGCATTCTATAATTTTCATGTGCAACACCTCATAGATTTTTTATAACAAAATTACTTAGTACTAAGTAGTTTCATATGCTTTTGCAGGCTGTCAGGATCAATTTCTTCAGAGGATTCACGTATGTTACATATCTTGTTGCTCTTATTTTGTCTACTTTATAAAACTACAATACTGAATTTTCTGATAAACTCTTTTGGGTGTTATTATTCTGCAGATTTTCGCTTGCATGGTGGGCCTACACTTTTCCAATGACTGGTGCAGCAATTGCAACAATAAGATACTCAAACAAGGTCACAAATGGGGTTACAAAGACAATGTGTGTGGTACTGAGTCTCATCTCCACACTGATAGTAGTGGCACTGCTTGTGTCAACTATATTGCATGCCTTTGTCTTCAAAAACCTGTTTCCCAATGACCTTGCCATTGCCATCAGTGACAGAAGGAGAAAGCCACAAAGGAAGTGGCTAGGTCTCAGATACAGAAGCCATGAGTCCAAAGAGATTGAAAATTACTTGAAGTTTGTGAACCCGGATACAATTGATTTAGAAGCTTCTACCACACCACCAAATGGCACAGAGGATTCACCATCTATCTGAGGATATATTTGTTTTGTTACATAGTAATGTGTGTCCTTAAAAAAGACAGAATATTATATTATGAGATCATTGCTTGACGATAATCTTCATTAGCCAAACATGTGAGGAACAGACAGAAGTAGGAGTTTTTACTGTTCCAGTGACCATGTATAGCAGAATATGAAGATTTGTGTAGGAAGAGCAGTTTGTTGTAGAATCGTTTCCCACCTTCAAAATAAGTGAGTTGTTTTACTGTACGAGTAAATAGGCAATGTCGTTATGACAAAAGAAATATGAACAGTGGTGTTTTTGTGTTATGTTTGGATGTGACTAAAACAATATTAATTTTAAATATTAGCATCGTATTAACCCACGTTACGATTAAGTTATATATTTGAATCATATATTTAGGTTCAAATTTAAAAATGCACTCAAATATTTTTTCTGACTTTTTATATACATATTTTTTCATCCAAAATTCTCTTTCTTCTTCACACGTGTTCATCTTTTTTATTTATATTATTTTTTTCATCCACACACATTTATTTCATTTACATTTTTTCATCCCATTACTCTCTTCATCTCTTTCGTTCATTTTCATTTCATTTAATTTTTTAATTTGTATTATTAGAACATGAAATTACTATATAATTGTTTTTAAATTATTACTTTTAGTATCAATTCAGTCAGTACAAATTAAACTAATACTAAAGATATATTTTATTTGGTGTTAGTGAAATACCAACACTAAACTAAATAAATTTTAAAAACATTAACCAAGTCAAGTCAATGGTAAATTGTTTTAATTGGAAAATTAGTTGATGTTAGTTAAATTTGATTTTCAAATGTTCATCATTAGTGTCACATACACATTTTATGCGAAGTTAACATTAATAATATTTTAACATTGACATTTTTTCTCGAAACTAAATATATATATTTTTAGTAGTGATTTAAAGGATTTTTTTTGAAACTTTTTCTAGTTAAAAAGACTTATATTTTTAATAAAAATTTCTTAAAACATTTATATCTCGAATACACTTTTCTATCCTAAAAAATTTATAGGTCATCCATCCCCTTCTATTTCGTAACTTCTATAGAAAAATTAACCTTATCTCTGTGTCTTGCAAAAATATTTCTTATCTGTTTAGGTGTTAATTGAGCTCCTAACACATTATGTCTTTAAATAACACGTACATGAATGCCCCATCTTAGCCATAATTAAATATATAAATACATTTTTTTAATAAAAATGCATCTCTTTAAATGGTTTTGAATCGAATTATATTTTATAGAGTATTTTTTAGATTAAAGTAATCGTTCAAAATGAACTCCTTTTTTTTCTTATAATTTGATTTTTACTTTTTTTTTTCTCAAGAATATTTAGTTTAGTACTCTACTTTTTCTAATAAGTTTAATTTTATCCTTTGATGCAAGTTGAGACAAACACGTTTATAAGATTAGGAAACTTGTCAATTTTACACTCTATCAATGGTGCTGATAAAAAAAAAAAAAATAAAAACTCTATCAATGTTTTAAAACTTCCAAAAAGGTGGATGCAAGGACAAATTAGGGTTGATGTATTAAAATTTATAAAATATGATGATTAGTTTGAAATGGTATAAAGAAAGATGAAAAAATGCAAAATTGACACGATGAATCTGGTTTATAGTGCTGTTTGTTTCAATTTGGACAAAAAGGATTGCGTGATCCACATTTTAAAATTACAGGAATTAAATTGAAAATTTATTTTATTACACTATTCAATTTGTTGAATTATATATATCTTGAAAAGTAAAGGTATTTAATTAAAAATAAATCAAATAAGCAATTATTCTTTCTCATTTAAAATTTTCAACTTTTTGAATTAGAATATCTAGAGTTTTAAGAAAAACAAAATTATTATTTTATTTCATTTCACAAGTAAATGTAATTAAAATAAATTTAAATTTACAATATAAACATACCTTTGTAAAATAAAAACTGCTTAAACTTTTTAAATAAGTTTTTTATCAGTATTTTCAAAATAAACTCGTGTCTAGCATGGGTTGACATCTACTTGTTTTTACAGTTGAAACAAGAACATAAAATATTAGGGAATTGATGTATTTGATGTGAATTATTTGTTCATTTGTTTTGTTTTCGTGTTTGACTTTGATTTTCTAAGATTTATCATCACCTTAATTAGCTCATATATAAAACTACATAATCTACTGTTAATAAACTAATTATGTTCCACTAACTGGGAGTGATGATCTCATTTAGAATATTTACAAGACGATTTAAAGATTTTTTTTTTATTTGTAAACATACTATAGATTAATTATGGTAATTAATGTTTTTTAATCACATTTTTATTACATATAAAGACTCAAATATATTATTTAAGAAAATTATTAAATAATAAATAATTTTAGAGACAAAAGTAATTAGTCACTTTAATTTAGATATAAATTTATAAACTAAAAATAATTTATATTTAAAATAGTCTATATTATAAATAAAAAATTAAAATTAATTTCTAATTCAAAAATTAATTTAAACAAAAATTTTTTAGTAGCTAAAATTTTAGTGACTAATAGTAATATTCAATTTAGACTCTAATTTACAAACAACTATAAATCTTTTATTCATAAAAAATTATTTTAGATATCAATACTTTTAAATTTATATATTAATATTTAAATTAATCATTATAGAGACTAATTATTTTTTTCTCTAACATTGTTCATTGTAATTAGATGTGTACAAACATTTTGTAAATAATGTGCATACCAACATCTTTCTCATTGCTCAAAAAAAAAAAATACTTAAAAGGATTGTTTTATTAAAAATGAAGTCCTTGCATTTAGAATATTATAAATAATTTAAATATCATGTATTTGAGTTTGTTGCAATATAAAAAACCTCTTATTTAGGTTAAAACTTGAAGTCCCTTTCCCAAATTCACCGAATATGAAAGTTGAAGCTGATAATGCCTTTGATTATGGCTGCTGGTGCTTCCTTCAATCTAACTCAATCTAACTCTTACCATAACATCTACAATATTTTCTTTACTTAAAGACGTATAATAATATATCTGGTGTTGGTGATGGTATACAACTATTTTTATGCTTTAATCCTTATCTTTCTTATATTCATGCGTCTTCTGAAATTATTCTCTAAAATAAAAAGTGGCAATAAAAGTAACCCCTGTGCAGAAACATCATCATAAAATTTCCATTCCTTAACTTTAGACCTCATTTCTTGTTCATTTGTTTTGGTTTGAGAGAAAAAAAAAAAAAAACCCTGCAAATATTGTAAATATAGTGGAGGAAGTTCCGGAAAATATCCCTTTTGGAAAATTTTCCCAACATGATTAATTTTTTTTTTATCAAGAATTACTTCGATACAAAAAATACATTCTAGAATTTACAATTCAGAATGCAAAATTTAAATAAATTCAAGATTATTTTGGGCCGGGAAGTACATCCCAAAATATACCCGGACTACCAAATCTGAAAAGCATACCTACAAAATCAAAAGGCCTCTCTCTGCACGTCTAACCACTTTTCGTGTACATAAAAAATTTTAAAATTTTTAGTTTATTTTTCAGTTTAAAAGTAACTACACTTTTACTCTATATAATTCACATACCCTCAAATTTTTTTTAATGGATATCTAATACTTTATTTTATTTTACGGATTTCGACATTCTGAATTATACTTATTTTAAATTTTTTTTTATTACGAACGTTCTGTATTATACTTACTTTTAATTTTTTTTTATTACGGACGTTGATATGTAATTTTATTTTTTTTTCGTTTACCGACGTCGACATCTAATCAACATATATTTAAAAAATTTTATATACCGGATGTCAATATATGATACATACAAACATACAAATTTTTGTTTTCTTTTTTAATTTACTTTTATGTTTTGTTATAAAATATATAAATATTTTATTTTATTTTAAAAATATTATTAATAAATTAAAAACTTAATAATAAAAAATAAAATAATATATATATATATACTTATATATATATATATATATATATATATACTTTTATATATATATATATATATATATATATATATATTATTTTTTTTATAAAATAAATTTTTTAATTTAATTTTTTTTTAAATATTATTTATGTTTCATATATTATATAAAAATAAATTAAAAATATATAAATATAAATATAAATATATATTAATATTTTATTTTTAAAATATCTAATACTATATATAATTGGGAACTAACAAAAGGCAAGTTTTTCAATTGAATAATATATTTGACTTCTCAATTCAAATTTTTATCTTTTTATCTACAAAAGGTAAAAACGCTGATGTGTCAATCTCTCAGCATTTTGAAGTATGAAAAAAAATGGAAAAGAAATTGAAAACCGAAACTTTTAATTAAAACTTCTTTCTCTCTCTTCCTTAGTCTTCTCACCTTCCTCCTTCTCAATTCTTTCTCTCTCTTTCTCATTCTCTCTGCGATCGCCTTCTTTCTTCTTTCTCTCTCTTTCTCATTCTCTCTGGCACCTCCTTCTCACTTCTTTCTCTC
>Ga0214542_1004602_pt1 | contig 27160 bp, 14 predicted proteins | sample CNSS1metaG_FD_160096 | JGI IMG/M metagenome (GOLD analysis project Ga0214542, IMG submission 160096) | Root nodule microbial communities from cowpea collected in UCLA plant growth center, Los Angeles, California, USA - CNSS1 | ecosystem: Host-associated > Plants > Roots > Nodule | place: USA...
CTTCTTCCTTTAATTATTCTTGGTTTTCTATGGTTTATGTGTTTTCCATTTCCTTTTCATTTTGAATCAATCCATCATCTTCTTCTCTTGAGCTTTGTGAAAGGAACCTTCACATCTAGATAGCTTGCTATCTTAATGTCCAGTGGGGATTTCACTTAGCTTTCTTAATCAACTCACACCATATTCAATAATCTTAGAAAGGAACAAGATAATCCTTCATCAGGAGGTGCACTTTGTCAGGACTCTTGATATGAGTAATGGAAAGTTATGCACTTCACTAGGGCTCTCAATATGAGTAATAGGAAGTTATGCACTTTGCGAGGGCTCGATAAGAGTAATGGAAGATTGCATATCTCGTCTAGGCTCTTGATATGAGTAATGGGAAATTGTATACTTTGTCGGGACTCACTGTGAAAGTAATGGGAAGTGACATCTTTGGTAAGTTGCGTACGAGAATACGTTGAGTGGTTGGTTATGAGAAAATGTCATACCATTAATATTACTTGGTGATAATATGTTAAAGGTGGCATGTTTGGTTGTGAGAACATGTGATAGGTTGGTAACTTAGTTAAGTTTATGCATATGTTGTGATAATGTAAGGTGAGTTATTTGTGGATATTATATTGCAGTATGATGTTTTATATGGTTAGCTCACCCTTGCATGTTTGTGGTTGTGGTTTCCACTTGCGATGATCGTATAATTTGTTATACGGGAGTATATGGTAATGTAGATGTTAGTGGAGATACATAGTTGTGAGGAACTTGTGGGCAAGATTTGGGAGTTTTATTTGAAAGCATTTTGAAAATTTTGGATTATCATGTAATAGTTCGCTACTTTGAAAGTTATTTTCATTTGGAAGGTTTTGGAACAAGTTTATTTAATAATATATGCCGAATTGATTATAGGCGAATTTTAATGATGTTTTACTTTAGAGAATAACGTTTTATTCGAAATAAAATTTTTGACAAGTAGTTTCGTAGATACGTTTTGTGAAGTTTCCTATTTTATAAGTTGGTATAAAAGGTTATTCTTGAAGTGTAGGAAAATTTTAAATTACAATCGACATCTTGGAAAGGGTGTTATAGTCGAAAAAAAGCATAACAACCATTCTTCAGGGACGTGAAACTGCATGCATCAATACATTCTCTCTTCAAGCCCAAGTGTTGAAAAAAGAAGAAGATTGATTAAAAGATTTTGATGATGATAAAGATGCTGAAGAAGATACTAGAAGATATTGAAGACAATATATTTTATGTTTAAAGATTCTTATTGTAATAGACTTAACTTTTTCTAGTTAGGTGTACGATTGTTAGAATATTGAGTACTGTGTTGTTGCTAGGAAAGCTCGTCATCCTCTATGTGACTCAGGGGGAGCTTTTGTTCTTCTCTTGTGGTTGTTCAAGAGAGGTGTTTTCTAATCCTTACTCTTTTATAATTTGTTCTAATCTAATTATTATAGTGATTGAGTTAATCTCTTTGTTTAAGAGATTAACAACTAGACGTAGGATCTTTTGATCTGAACCAGTATAAATATCAGTGTGAATCTTCTTCCCTTAACTCTTTTATTTATCTGCACTTGCATTTAAAGTAACTGTGATTTTAAGTTAATTAGTTAAATTCTGAGAAAATTTCTTAAAACCTGTTAAAACTTATAAAAATCCAATACTGCCCCCTCTTGGTTTTTGACCATTGTTTAGTCATTCTGCTATGTGATACCAACAATTGGTATCAGAGCTTACTTTGATAGTTATTCAAATTTTTCGAAAATGGTAGGGGCAAACCAAACTTTTGCTGAAGGTGCGTCTATCAATAGACCTCCACTTTTTACCGGTGAAAATTACCTTTTCTGGAAAGTTAAAATGAAAATATTCTTGGAATTAGTTGATAGAGGTATTTGGGATGTTGTTTTGAATGAGCCATTTGTTCCTGTTAACATTGCTAATGAAGTACAGGAACCAAAGTCTTTTGCTCAATGGACTGTTGATGAAAATAGGCGAGCTCAATATGATGTTAAAGCAAGAAACATCATATCATCTGCTCTAACTCTTGATGAGTTCAACAAAATTTCTGTTTGCACCAGTGCACGCGAGATGTGGGAAATCCTTCGAGTGACTCATGAAGAAACTGATGATGTCAAACGGGCTAGAAAAAACTCTTTGATTCAAGAATATGAAATGTTTCGCATGCAGCAGGGAGAAACCATCTATGATGTGTCGAAGCGGTTCACACACACCGTCAACCATCTTAGTGGGCTAGGTAAAAGCTTTGATACTGATGAACTTAACATAAAAATTCTTAAATCCTTGAATATGACTTGGCAGCCAAAGGTGACGACCATCACAAAGTCACAAAATCTTGCAACAATGACCATGGCGGCTCTCTTTGGAAAACTGAGAGAGCACGAGCTTGAACTGGGTAGATTGAATGATGAAGAAGATCAAGGACGAAAGAAAAATATTGCATTCAAAACTGAAGTTGTCAAAGGCGAGAAGCAAAAAGAGGAAGAATATTATGATAATGATGAGAACCTTAGTCTCATGATAAATAAGTTCACAAAGTTCATGAAGGCCAAAGGCATAAATCAATTCAATAGCAATAAGAAGGAGAATCAAGGAACCTCTTCAAACTTTAAATGTTATGGATGTGGAGAATCTGGACATGTAAAAGCAGATGGCCCAAATTCAAAAAGGAGTGATGAAAAGAAAAGTAGAAAATATTATAAGAAAAAGACATACATAGTGTGGGAAGATAACACCTCAAGTTCATCCTGCTCTGGTGAATCTGATGAGGAAGAAGCAAAATTTTGCCTAATCGCTAATAATGATCACTCTGACAGTAAGGTAAGCCTATCTGAAAATGAAAATGATTATGATTCTCTTTATGATGCCTTTCAAGAATTTCTTGCTAAATCTAGTTAACTAGATATTGCTCACGAAAAATTAAAAGGTGATTTTAAAGAATTAAAGAGCAATCTTGAAAAATCTCTTGAAGAAGAAAAGTTTTAAAAGATAAAATCTTAATTTTGGAAAATAGAGAAATTGAGACAGTTGAATATGCATCTTGCAAGAGCTATATGTTTGATTTAATGATTTTAGAAAATCAACTTAAAGATGTTTTAGAAAATAAATCTTTTGAAAACATGTTTTTGAGAAAAAGAATTTAAGTAGAAACAAATATATTCCTAAAAATAAAATTAAAAGAACTCGTAGAAAATGATTTTGAAAGAGGTAAGATAGAATCAACCTTGTTTATTAAAAGGGTAGGAAAACACATTTTATTGGTTCAAGTTTATATTGATGATATAATTTTGGATCAACTAATAAATTTCTATGTGAAGGTTTTGCAAGTATAATGCAAGGTGAGTTTGAAATGTCAATGATTGGAGAATTAACCTTCTTCCTTGGATTAAAAATTAAGCAAATGGAAGAAGGGACATTCATATCCCAATCTAAATACTGTAAGGAAGTACTTAAAAAATTTGAAATGGATACTGCTAAAGCAGCAAGTACTCCTATGGTAACTTCTTGCTATTTGGATAAAGATGAATCAAGTATTAAAGTAAATCAAACTATGTTTAGAGGTATGATATGGTCTCTTTTATATCTTACTACAAGTAGACCTAATATTATGCAATCTATATGTGTTTGTGTTAGATTTCAAGCCAGTCCTAAGGAATCACATCTTATAGCGGTAAAAAGAATTTTAAAATATCTTAAAGGAACTATATCTTTTGGACTTTGGTATCCTTCTAGGGCCTCACTTAGTTTAATAGGGTACTCTGATGCTGATTATGGTGGCTATAAAATAGATAGAAAAAGTACTAGTGGTACTTGTCACCTCTTAGGAAGCTCATTAGTTTCTTGGCACTCCAAGAAACAAGCCTGTGTGGCTTTGTCAACTATAGAGGCTAAATACATAGCTACTGGAAATTGTTGTGCTCAAATTCTCTAGATGAAACAACAGTTAGAAGATTATAATATTTTTCTAAATCATATACCTTTGAAATGAGATAATACCAGTGCTATTAATTTAACAAAAAATCCTATCATGCACTATTGGACAAAACACATTGAAATTAGACATAATTTTTTAAGGTATCACATAAGTAAGAGTTACTGTGAGATAGAATATGTAGATACAAAACATCAATTAGTTGATATTTTTACCTAACCTTTAGCCAAAGATAGATTTTATGAACTTAGGAGAGATCTGGGAATTTTAGCAGTGTCTTAAAAATGCACCAAATTGAAAAAAAAAATGCACAAATTCACACTTTATAAAAATTTCAAAAAACAACGTCAATAATCGATTACCACTTATGGTAATCGATTACCAGGTCATGTTCCTGTTTCTGGCTTCTCAAATTATGAGCAAATAATTGATTACCACTCACGGTAATCGATTACCCAACTTCTCTGGACATTTTATTTTTCCAGATTATGAGCAAATAATCAATTATCACTTACGATAATCGATTACCCACCTTCTTTGCCCCTTGATGGACTTTGAAACATGAGCAAATAATCGATTACCACGTTTGGTAATCGATTATCCTTCGTCGTTGAGCTTTAAAATTTCCTAAATTAGCCGTTGTAACATCTAGATTCTCCATTAATCAAACCGTTTTCCTTCTCTTTGTTATAAAATCTTCTTCCAAAACCAACTATTCACTCACAAACATCCAAAAGTCACTTTTCCCTTTTCAAAACCCTAAACACCTCTCCTTCATTTTCTGCAAATCAATGGCAGAATGTTGTAGGAAGATTCCCACTCGTCGGCGCAGTGCTCAACCTTCATCCTCTATTGATCTTCCTTCGAGAGATGCCTTAATTGATGGTTGGATCTCTGATGAAAACAGACGCCCTGAGTTTCTCACCCTCTTCAAAGAAAAACCATTGCAAACGCCTAAGTTTATCAACAATGGATGGTTCCGAAACCAAGGATTCTCTTGTCCTAATCTCTTCAAGGAACAAGGCCTTTGATTCTTCACCGAAATGAAAGGTGTTTACTATCCCAATCTTGTTCATGTTTTCCATTATAACCTCAAATTCAGGGGAGACATTGGCTATACAAAAGTGAAGGGAGTAGAGATCATTCTTGATGATGATATCTAGACCAACGTAGCAAGAATTCCTCCCTCTACTGAATGCACATCTATCTTGTCCACTCACATCGACGAATTCAACAGAATTCTCACATACCAATCTCTTTTAAGGCAGCTTGATCTGCAAATCAACAAAAGGTTATTGGCTAGCCGTTTCACAATTGAGGCAAGGCTGCTTCACTATCTCATTGTATGGATTTTGTGCCCACGTGGCACCAATCATGCTCAAGGCAGTGAAACCGATCTACTGATCATCTACTGTTTAACGAATCATATTATGATTGATTGGTCAATGTTGTTTATGGAAACCATGCTCAAGGCAAGAAAGCTTACTCAATATCATGTTCCGTACTCTCTTCTTATGTCTCACATATGTGAGTACAAACAGGTTCCAACCGAAGGGGAACTCTGTCAAAGCACCTCTCTTTCTAATGAAATCTCTAACTCTTCCCTCAAGCAAATGAAAATTGTGCAATTTGGAGGTGGGTATGTTCATAAAGATGATGTTCTTAACTATAAAGATGATGAAGGGACTCCCTCACGAGATCTTGTCCCTCGTCCAACCAATGATGGTTCTTCAAGCAATGCTACAACATGATCCTCCACCTCCTCAGAACACCATATTCTTGGTATGAATCAAAGACTTGAGGACTTCTTCCTTCTATCTACATCTCGCCATGAAGAGGTTCTTAGGTCTATTGGAGAAGTCAATACTAGGATCTCCAATTTAGAAACAAAATTTGATGCATTCACTCATGATGATGACATGAGTGAAGAATTTTAAGGAGAGCTAGTTGTTCAATTTACTATTATTGCTTCTTGTGTTATGACTTTTTCTTTGAATAACAATTCTCTATGTTATATTTGTCTGATGTGTTCTTACTCTCCTTCATGAGCCCTTTTTATCTTCTGATCAAAATAGGGGGAGAAAAAGTTTAAAGGGTTATTTCACTATTAATATTTCTTTCCCATAAGTTGTTTAAATGCAGGAATTTCAGAAACTTTAAACATATAATTGATCATCATCAAAAAGGGAGAGATTGTTGACAAAAGAATAAGATTGATTAAAAGATTTTGATGATGATAAAGATGCTGAAGAAAATACTTGAGAATATTAAAGACAATATATTTTACGTTTAAAGATTCTTATTGTAATAGACTTAACTTTTTCTAGTTAGGTGTAAGATTGTTAGAATAACAACCAGCTCGCAACTCCTCTAAGAGAAACTCAATTTTTGCAAAAATCAGTATGGTAATCGATTACCAACTTATAATAATTGATTACCAACTCAAAAATTCTATTTTTCGAAAATCCACTTAAGATAATCGATTACCATTACCAAGAATGGTAATTGATTATCATTGGCAGTTATAACTTGGCTCTTGAAAAATGACTCGAAATAATCAATTACCATTTTTGGTAATCGGTTACCACTGGCAGTTATAAAATTATTTGTTCAAACATGTACATGAGATAATCGATTACCATTTTGGGTAATCGATTAACACTACAAAGCTTTGTTTTCGAAAATCACTGGAATAATCGATTATCTTAAGTGGTAATCGATTATCCTTGGCAATTTCAGTTAAACTCTTCATTTCTAAATTAGCTTTTGAAAATCTCTTTAAATAGAACTCAGTTTCCAAACTTCAAACTACCTTTTCAAGATTCAGAGTTCTTGTGCTGTAACTGCAAAGTGTTGCTCTGTGAGATTCTTAAAAATAGCTTTGAAAACTATAGTGTGATTGAGCGATAACTTTTTCTAAGTTCTTAGAAGATTGAATACTGTGTTGTTGCTAGGAAAGCTCGTCATCCTCTGTGTGACTCAGAGGGAGCTTTTGTTCTTCTCTTGTGGTTGTTCAAGAGAGGTGTTTTCTAATCCTTACTCTTTTATAATTTGTTCTAATCTGATTATTATAGTGATTGAGTTAATCTCTTTGTTTAAGAGATTAACAACTAGATGTAGGGTCTTTTGATCCGAACCAGTATAAATATCAGTGTGCATCTTCTTCCCTTAAGTCTTTTATTTATCTACACTTGCATTTAAAGTAACTATGATTTTAAGTTAATCAATTAAATTTTGAGAAAATTTTTAAAACCTGTTAAGACTTATAAAAATCCAATTCACCCCCTCTTAGTTTTTGACCATTGTTTAGTCATTCCGTTGTACGATACCAACACCAAGAACATGGCATTTTACTCTTCGCCGATGAGATCCACAAACCTGTAAAACTGAAGTATAAACTCGTTAGTGTGTAACTATGGTTTTACTTGGAAAAATCCATGTACTTACTTGGATCTAATAATAGGATCCATGTGATATTTTATTTTTTTTATATATATATATATATATATATATATATATATATATATATATATATATTATGAGATATGTGATGATGTTTACGTGATATGAACAGAACCTACTCATGATTAATAGAATTCATTCATCATATTTATTATTATAAATGTTATTATAGGGAGTAATATAATCTTATAATCATTTATTAATTATAAAATCACTAAAAGATCTCTTGTTGACTTGAGTATCGAAGTCCTTGCAAATGGACTTCCCCTATCCCGATGATTCAGAGCATGAGAGCATGTCATCAATTTGGTCATCCAATTTAGGAGACTTCTTGGTCAAATTTAGTAAGAATAATATGTAAGCATATGTATGTACATGTGTATATATGTATGTATGTATTATTATTATTATCGTGTTTAGCCGAAGAGTCTCTGAAGTGGAGTGTGAGTTTCTTGAGAACCGAGTTATTGTTTCTTAATGAGAATGCTTTGAGTTTTAAAGAAAAACAAAGTGGAAATTCATATACAAAAGACTCTTTGATGTTTAAGTTAATAAAATTTAAAGGAATTGCAGAATATGTGAGTATAATAGTGAATAAGAGAATTAAGTCAATACTATTTGTGGTAACATGCTCTATTTATAAACTTCTTGAGCCTATAGATTAAGAAATATAGATATGTTAAACAGTTATGTTTTTGGAATATTCATGAATATATTATATTATTATTTCATATCAATGTATCCAATTTGTTTGGGTAACAATAATATTTTTAAGAATATCACACTTACCTCCGAATACATTGAGGACTTGCTTCGGGTATATCAGATCGAGTACTCCAATAACACCTAAGTATTTTTAAGTTGGGTATATATATATATAAAGTATTTCTTTTAATAAGATAAATCAATAAAAAAATATTAACAATAAAATTGAAGCTAAATATATTAATAAAAAAAATATAAGTATGTTTTAAATTAAAATGATAGATAAAGAAATGTTTCTGCAAGAGGAACATAACAATGTGAAAGGGTTATCTATGAGGATTATTTCATGGCTCATTGATACCCAACCTCTATAGTGTATCCTTCTTGAATGAACCTAATAGTTATATTAGAGTCAATGGTTCATCTTGGTAATCGACTTGAATGATTCACAAAGGTTTCAAGCCAATGTCCTGTTATGGTAGTGATGAAGGCATGACCACCATATCTAGCACCATGGAAGCCATCCCAAGGAGAGTTACAAGAAGCATGACAAAAGGGGAGGCTTTTCCTTTTTTTATCTATATTTAGTATTGCTTTACTTTCATTTCCATGGAGTTGGCTTGGTTGACTTTTCTTAGTTGACTTGTTGACCTTGACCTTAGCTTGACTTGTTGACTCAATATTAACTTAACCTAAGCCAATATGCTAATTCAATTTTACTTGTTTTGTGGGACCATTAAAAGGTGGCGCAAAAGGTAGACAAATGATTCATTTGGAAGCATTTGAAGAAAACATGTGGAGGAGAGAGAAGGAGGAAGACATTCTAGAGGCATCTAGAATGAATGACCACATGTCTGGGTCAATAATCCATCTAGAAACATCTAGAAACGACACCTCCTATGCCTTGGCCGAGAAACATCTTGTAGCATGCCTTAGATTTCACCATTTTGACCTATCTTCTAGATTGTAGGGTTTTATTTTACATTAAATCCCTTTTTGATATTTATGTGCTTTTGCTTAGAGACCCCTAGAGACTTCTATAAAAAGGGTCCTCTAACACTTGTAAAAGGGTTGATCATTTTGGGAAATTATAGACACATTTGTGTTCAACCTTTTGAGAGTTTCTTCCTTTGGGAGTGAATACTTTTAAACCTTATATTGAGCCTAGACTCAAGTGGCGGCACCTTCCACTCATCTTCAAGGTTCCATGGCGGCACCTTCAACTTTTTAGGTTCTCAATTTATCAAGGTTCACAATTTCTCATGGTTATCAGTTTCTCACATTTTTCAATTTCTCACATTTATCAATTTCTCACAGTTCTCAATTTTTCAAGGTTCTCAATTTCTCATGATTCTCAATTTCTCACGTTCACAATTTCTTAAGGTTATCATGATTCTAAAGTTCCAATGGTTCTCAAATTCTCATGGTTCTTTGTTTTTCTAGGTTCTCAACTTTTTAGGTTCTTAATTTATCAAGGTTCACAATTTCTCATGGTTATCAGTTTCTCACATTTTTCAATTTCTCACGGTTCTCAATTCCTCACATTACTCAATTTCTCATGGTTCTTAATTTTTCAAGGTTCTCAATTTCTCATGATTCTCAATTTCTCACGTTCTCAATTTCTTAAGGTTCTCACGATTCTAAAGTTCCAACAGTTCTTAAATTCTCATGATTCTATGTTTTTCAAGCTTCTCAACTTTTTAGGTTCTCAATTTATCAAGGTTCACAATTTCTCATGGTTATTAGTTTCTAACATTTTTCAATTTCTCACGGTTCTCAATTCCTCACATTTCTCATGCACAATCTCATTAGCCCCAACGTTATTCCTATGCCTCCTATTAGCCATAGTTTGTGCACGCCACATTTTTCAACTATTCATATTAAATAGCTCAGATTATCACAAAAACAATTAATTCCTAACAATAAATAGCACAACATAGGTTCATAAACAAAACGCAGTAAGCTCACTCCCCCAAAATTCCCAAAATTCTTAAAACTTTTGCTCTGATACCAAATGTAATTTTCCTATTGGAAATTACTTAATTAAAATAAATAAATAAAGATATCAAATTCAAACGTCGTAATTTTATTATTCCCAAATGCAAGAAAATTTAAAACATTATTCAATGCACCATAATTTAAATGAAACTAGAATAATAATGTTATTACAAATTCCAAAATAACGATTACATAACATGATTAAAGCATAAATAAAATCTCGTGGTCTTGCCTCTACGGACCTCCCCGCTCGTAGTCTTGCTCTACGAACCTCCCCACTCGTAGTCCTAATCTACGGACCTACCCGCCCATATCCCCACACGAGAGTAATAAAATATGAACCTCTCCGCTCATATCATCACGTGTTCACTACCATCCATGAACCTACCCGCTCATGGAACAACATCTCTTGATCCAAGTCTCGCATCACTACGAACAAGCAACAAACACGAACACTGCCTGTAGTGTTATCGCCTGACGCAGCCTAAGTGCCGCCAGGCGAAATTACTGTACAGATCGCCTGGCAGGACACCCTTGCCGCCAGGTGCCAGGCCTCTCCTAGACCTATTGTTTCAGGGTCTATCGCCTGGTGGGTCACACCTTGCCGCCAGGCGCATCGCGGTGCAGGGACTTCCTTGATGGACCTATCGGCTAGCGGGTCACACCCGTGCCGCCAGGCACTATATCAGTAGCGATACTTTACTGGTTTTAGCACCCCAAAACAGATTGGCTTACAGCCCAAAGAACTTCCAAAGGTCCAGAAATACACTCGTTAATCAAGGTTAAATTCTTGGTGTTCTACAACCCTCATATGGTTCAAGTGCCTTTCATTCATAAATGTTAATTCCCTTTCCAGACCTATGATTTTATCAAGTACCTTAACATTGCATAATACCTCAATCAAGCTTATGAAAGTGATCACCAATCTAGTATCTTACAAATTTAGGCACACTACTGCTACTACACTGCAATGATCCCAATTACATTCAAATATCCTTTAAATTACATTTATACAAATCATGAGTGATACCTAACCCAATATCGCATAATCACTTAGTATCCAACTATACTTATTGAAAGAACCATGCTTTCTAGAGCCTAAAATTCTAATTAGAATTGTCATCTCCCCCCTTTTTAATTACCATTCCTACAATTGTTCATTGTCATTAACATCTCCTCACTCCTCTCACATGAACTCATTCTTCATTCCCCGATATGCATTATTTCCTTCTCGTTTCATCACCTAATTTCTATTACGACTCACTCCCATAGGCCTCTTCCTCCTTGCCAGCCACTTAATTTCACAGAACCCAAAACATGCACCGCCAATTAAACCAGCAATAAGCACTGCTCTCCCGCCTATCGCCCGACAGCACATTCTAGCCGCCAGGCGGCACATAGCATTCTGGGTAAAACCAGATTACATTCACACCAGCAAACGACCCAAAATTCCCAATTCGCATTTCATTTAATTCCTTACATAATCTCAGACCAATTTCTTATCTCTCACTTTCGATCCACTTCCCCTAAAATTTTTACAACCGAAATCTCATCCTAATCATACCCACGAAGTCAAATCAATGAACAATCTCCCAAACCCTAACCAAGTTGCCGCAATTGAATGTGTTACATTCAATCACCAAGATACATACGCACACACAAACACTTTGTAACATTTGTGAATTTCACACTTTTCATGAATTTATATCACGCACATGACCAATCCAGGGAATCCAAACCATCATAGAATCCAAAGAATTGCAAAAATTAGTTCCAGCTTGCGTCGCTTGGCGAGCTCACCCTTGCCGTCAAGCGGTTCATCTCAAAATCCTAGAATTGGGTTAATATTCATGCGTCGCCTGGCAGCACATTCAAACCCGCCAGGTGGTTTCTGGGAATTTTCCAGAAACACGAAAAACGAGCAAAATTTTGATTATGCAGAACATCATATTCATACAGTATAACATGAAAATAATTATAGGACATCTACACACGAAAAAGAACTCCCCTAAGCTTGGATAATTCTTGCTCACTTGGAAGAATTAGGACTTCTCTTGTGCCACCACTAGTCCAGCGTTGTCCTTCTCCCAATGCACTTGATGTTGTACTCAATTCTCCTCAAAATCACTTTCAGACTCTCTCTCTCACTGCCAAATTTGTTTGCCCTTTTGCTCCCTCACTTTTTCTCTTTTTCTTCTCCAAAAACCACATTAATTAGACCATTAACTAAGCCTTAATGCTTGTTAATGATATGAAAACGAAAATGGCTTTGAATGTGGTGTTAATGGCCATTCAAATACCATTAGTGGCTGCCTTCCCAACCCACTAGGCTGCCCTTCTTGCAGCCAGGGTTTTTCTGACCTTTCATATTCATGCCAAAAGAAAATTTGGCAAAAAGAAAATTCAATTCGTTCTTAGCAAGGTTTGAACACGCAACCATTCAATCACAAAGCAATTTCACAACCAATTTATGTTTCGTGATAATTCCTATAATTTTAAGATTACATCATCACTAGGCACATTCCAACATATCATTAAAATAATTCACATATTAAAATATCACACAATTGGCATACATAGGACTTAAACCCAAGTCCTCTTACATAAACAAGTACTCTCAACCACTTGAGCTAGTACTTTTCTACATTGTAACAATTCGCATTAAATGCCATAAAGGCTCCTACTACCCACACTTATTAAATAATTATTTATTTAATTATTTAAATTTCTCGGGTCTTACACATGGCTTCTAGCCTAACCTTATAGTGACATGCTTCTCGCACTTGTCTATTTCCTTGCCTTTCCATTTTATATGATTTATTTCTTCTTCATTTTGTCTCGACTTTCATGCTTAATCCACCTTTTACTTTTGTTGTATGATTCAATCCAATTTCTCTTCTTCTCTATAGCCTTGTGAAATGCACATTCACATCTAGATAGTTTACTATCTTAATGTCCAGTGAGAATTTTCACTAGGTTTTCTTAATCCACTCTCACCATATTCATAAATCTTAAAAGGAATCAAGATAATCCAACATCAGGTAGCCTACGATATAAGTAGTTAAAGGTCATTAGTGAGATACACAAGTTAAGAAACTCAGGAAAACATACCCATAAACACATATCAAATGAGTTAGTGTTAAAATTAAAGAAAGCAAAAATAGCGAGTTCCACTGGTAACTCGTAGATATTTCCACAACTTGTGGATTCAGCTATAAGAAAAAAATTTCAAACTAGTGAGTTACATAGGTAACTAGTGAGTATTTCTACAACTTGTGGATTTGGCTACAAGAGGTAGAATTTAAACTATACAAGCAAAAACAACCATACTCTCACCATAGATCAATATCATCAACATGCATTCATTAATTTAGAAAAAAACACTACAAAGCAAAACAATACTAGCTTCCCTTACGTGACAAAGTGGCTCGACCGACCCAAATAACTCTAAGAATGCTGATTTAGATGCAATTGTAGTAATCGAGATGCTTAGCAAGTCCATAGCCATCAACGCAAGATTTGGGAAACGTTCGTTGTTACTCTTCCACCATTCAAGAATCGATAGCTATTGAAAAATAAATATCCAATGTGGGCTTGTCCAAATATGGACTTTGAATAATAATAATTAATAAATTAGAAGACAGTAAATAACTTGAATAAAATAGGTTTGGCTTCATAGAAGATGAGGATAAGGCATCACTCAGGTTACACTTTACAACATTTGAAGTTGAAGTTTTTGAAGAATATTTAGAGAATAACATGTATAATTTTTCCTTTATCTTCCCCACCTTTTGTTCCCAACAAAGATGATCAACTTTTTTAAAACATAAAGATTGATCAACATGAAAGAACTCTCCATCACAAATCAATGAATTTTGAAAAGCCAACTGACTTTTTAAAGTTTTCACCAATATATCATTGCTAGAAGCACTACCTAAAGTGATAAAAATATTTTCTTTTCAATTCCCCAATGATGCAAACATTCGTTTATCTTCTTAGACAACTCAAATCTAGTGTGAGATGGGGGAAAATTCAAAAGTTAAGAATTTTTGTATTCAACTTCCAATTTGAATCAACATAATGAGTTGTTAAACTTATATAACCCTTAATAGTGCAAAATGTTCATAAATCAGAAGATAAGCAAATCCTACTCGTAACGTTATGCAACTCTTCCTTCAACTTGTTCTTTTCTGTTCCAAATATTCTTGATTTGTCCTTTTTAATAATATTCCTAGAAACAGGAGTTGCTTCAAGATTCAACTAACTTATCCAAGTCCTAAGATCTAGGTACTCAACAAACATGAATGGTAAACCAAGTCAAATAATTAAATTAGAACACAATTCACGGGAGACCATTTAGTCTATTCTGTAGGCTTTCAATTTTCCTTGCATTACCACCATCATTTGAACCACATATTCAAATTTGGTTTTGGTACACTTTTCAACATGACACTTTAATGGGAAGTCCCGTATTTTGCACCACCAACTATATACTTTTGGTTACAACTATTACACTTTGGCTTCTCTTTTTCGTTCTCACAAACCCTAATTCTTTGTAAAGAATTTCCAAACATTAGAGGACAATACATTCTTCTTTTTCTAATCAGCTTTAACACTTTCATTATCCAAAATATGTTCAGTCACATTCTTGGTTACATTATCTGATTTGTCATGGACATCCCCATCAACAAGTTTGCTAATTGAATCTTCCATAATGATTTTCCTATTACGCAAAACTAATACTGAAACATTGAAATTAAACTATCCCTACTAGAAAAATGCAATTTAGACACCAAAATAATTTAGTCGCAAATTGTGACTGATACATCCACCGAATAATAGTAGTCACAAATTAGACACTGATTTAGTGAGTGAATGAGTATACAATAATATTTATTGCTATAGCTACTAAAATAGCGACAAAAAATGTTTAGTCTCTAAATATTATGTTTTAGCCACTGATTTAGCGACCAAAATAAATTTTATTTTGTAAAATATATTTAAATATTTAATATAGTAATTGGCAACTGAATATTTTTTGTCACTAAAATATTATTTAATATGTAATGTTTTAGACACTAATTTAACAATCGAAATAAATTTTATTTTGTAAAATATATTTAATATGGTAATTAATTATTGTATATTTTTGGTAACTAAAACATTATTTATTTAATATAAATTTTAATTATTTTAATTATTTAATTTTGCATTTTGAGTAATTAATTTTTTTACTATTTAATTATGACATGATTGAAAACTATTTTGTTAATTACTATTAATTTATTCTAATAACAAGGTTTTGGTTAATAAAAAGAATAAAATTAGAAACTAATAATTTTATTTCTTATTAGAAATAAATATTATATAAGCTACCATAAATTTGTTAAGTTTTATAACCTTATAATATAATTAGAATTGTATTTGTAGTAATTATAATCTTAATATATATATATATATATATATATATATATATATATATATATATATATATATATATATATATATATATATATATATATATATATATATATAAAATTAGATGTATATTCCAAATCAAAATTGTTCATATACAATTTAATATCTAATATTATTATATTTAAATGGTAACATATTTCAAATATTTAAAAATAATTATATTATTATATTATTTCAAATTATTTATTCCCAACAAATTTATAATGTTCTAATTATCCCAAAATTTTTTTATTTCCTCTCTTTTCAGAACTAAAAACATGACTTAATAAGTAAAACTTAAAAAATTAACAAAATTTTATGATTCTCTCTATTTATGGACTAAATAATTTAGAATCAAAAATATTTTTCTACTGTGGGTAGAATAAAGAAAAGAAATAACATTGCTTTGACCTAACTCCTTTATTGCAATGGTGAAAAGAACACTCGTTGTGCCATTATAAGTGTCATCTTGTTTCTTCCTTCTCACCGTCGGCTACCGACTCACTTCAATAGTTGCTACCAGTTTCGTCGTCTCATCGGTTCCACCTTTTCAGTTGGCTTAAGTTTATTAACTTTATCATTCATATACATCACTATACCACTATGGATTGTTTGTTTTCCTTCATATTTGACACCCATTTTTGATTATGTAGACTAAGGACCTAGAACGACCACCAACTGCATGGGAGGTTGTAGACAGAACAAAAAAAATTTAAAGAATGGAGAATGGGTCAATGATAAGACCCGTGACCTTGTAGTATGTTTAAATTTTAAGTTATAATTTAATGTTTGTTACATGGTTTCTTCATAATAATCACATTTTTATTTCATTTTTAGGACAAATATAATCAACGACGAGATGAAACCTAACAACATCAAATGATTGAAGGATCATCTTCACAGAACTTTCATGGTTCCTCCATTGATGACAATGAAATATACTTTACTATAGTTGGAAGTGGAAATAAAAAGGGTAATGTGTATGGACTTGGTTCTTTGAGTAAAAGGTTTACTACTTCTATAGGTGCTTACTCTTACTCTAGTACTAGCCAAACTTCAGTAGTTCATCAAATATAAGAAATGCATGAAACTATTTAAAAATTAAATGCTAAACTTATGGCAAAGGATACCAAGGAGAGGACACTTGAAGAAAAGATGGAGCACTTGATGAAAAATCACGAGCAATAGAGTGAACACATGCGCCAACAAGATAACACGCCAACAAGATAATGCGCCAACAACATGAGCATATGAAACTTATTTTGCAGCACATCCAATTGAATAATCCTATGCCAACTCCTCCTTCAAATCCTCCTAGTAAGGACAATATAGTAGACTAATCTTGTGATTGTAAACCATAGGACCATTACTTATAATTTTAATTGCATGATGACTTCAAATTTGCTTAGAACTATATCCATTTTTCTTTCATGTAGGATCATGTAATAGATATACTTTTAATTTTTATATTAGTTTTAATACATTATATATTTGACTTGATTTTTGTTTAGCATAATTAAATTTCTAAATATTGTGTATAAGTAGGTAAAATTCACTGGTGCAGGGAAGGGAAATGACAGCGGTTATTTTCAGTTTTTGGTTTCGGGTCCGCAACCGAGGCATATACGGCCGAGGTAAAAAGGTAGTTCTTTATGCCTCGGTTACAAACTCGAGGCATATTTAATATTTACTGCCTCAGGTCTATTTTAACCGCGGCAGAAAGGTACATTTACTGCCTCGGGTCTGTCTCAACCGAGGCATATAACTATTTAAAAAAAAAAAGAAAAATTTGAATTCTCTTCTGCAATAGTAGCAAGAGTCGCTCCTGAACAGAAATCAGAGCCAACAGGTTCCAGTGAAGTACGTACTAAAGGCTTCTTCGATTGCTTCTTAACCAAATAATTAGATCTTGCCTTTTGTTTTGATTTTTGCTCCATCTGAGATCGTTCAAAGCCAATCCTTAACTTCTCAAACTTCTTCCGTCCAAGTTCTTGTATTGATCGTGCCTGTGAAAAATATAAGAGTCACACAGTAAGTAGAATAAAGCAATCATTGACGTAGAACACAGTGAAGCATCGAACTATATACCTGTTTGTGGTCTCTGTTGCATTGTATTGCATTGCGTTTGAGAAAATTAAAAATATATCACTCTGCATCCAACGTGTCATGCAAGAGCCCCACAGCCACAACTGTAGAATTGGAACCAATCAAAGCCAGCAACACAACAGTCTCCAAACAATGCTGCAAGTAAGGATCCCCACTAGCCCGCATCTAAAAAAAAACACAAACAAAAAATCAATTCACCAAAAGTCCAAACAAAACCCCAACACATTCCTCACAAACCCATGGAACGTCTGCTGCTACCACAACACGAAACAGGGCCATGAAAAACAGACACGGGACTCTGATCCCTCGTCGCAGTGAAGTGGCAGCGCAACGGTGCTGGCGAAATGGCGCAACAATGGCGTTGGCGAAACGGCGCAGTAGCGGTGCTGGCAGAACAGCGCAGCAGCGGCGCTGGTGGAATGACGCAGTAGCGACGGCCACAAAACCACCTCCTCCACGGTGCAGCGGTGGTGAAGCTGGAACAAACGGCTAGGGCGCAGTGGAAGAAGAAGAAAATATTTGGATCTGCGTGGGGATGCTCGAAGAAGAAGAATGGAAGAAGATGCTTTGCGCGGCTGCGAAAGGATTTGGGTTTTTTTAACCCTAAGAAGCCATATATGCCTCGGTTGGCAGCTGGCTCGAAGCAAAAAAGCACCCTACGGCCTCGGTTATAAAGGAACCGAGGCATATTCTGTCAGTGAATTAAAAATTAAAAAAAATATAACCAAGAAACTGCATCGGGTAATAAAAACCTGAAGCAAGAATGGTATTAGGCCTCGGTTCTGTGGTAATCGAGACATAAAAGCAAATAAAAATTTTCAAATTTTGTGGACAGCGCGAATTCGTAAAATTTTTTAAGCTATATGCCTCGGTTAGTATGACAACCCAGGCATAAAAGGTGCCTTTTATTACAAAAATGCCACCGCATTTTTATATGCAGCGGGTGCGCAGGAACCGAGGCATATACTATGATGTAGAAACTCTAAAATGCACTAGTGATTATGTATACAAATGTAGCCATAAAAGATATTGTGGTTGATGTTTTTTTTGCCATCGATTTTGCTACCGAATTATATTTGTAGCTAAATGTTTCTAGTTTTTGCCACCGATTTAGCAACCGAAAAATAATTTAATTAAAAAAAATTGTTCATTATTAGTGACCGAAAAATTAATGGTCACTATTTTATCACATTTCTGATCGAATTAGCGACCAAAGTATTTTAAAATTATATCTTTTTTTCTTGTTAGCGACCGAAAAAAAGGGTAGCTAAATTTTTTATACTAGCCATCGAATTAATTACAAAATTTTTTGTGGCTAAATTGGTCTCCAAGAGTTAAATACGACGAATCCTTTTAGCAACCAATTAGCGACCACAATTTCAGTTGCCATTTAGCGGCTAAATTTCAATTTAGTCACTAATTAGATTGCGACTAGGATTTTCGACACTACTTCTGTTCAGTCTTTATTTCGGTCGCTAAACGATTTGCGATCGATTTTTGGCCATTTAGCAACCAAAATGAGTGGTCACTAAAACACTTCTTTTTTGTAGTGTATAATGCAAATGGAAAGTTCAAACTAGGTATTTTTGTATTCTAGAACTTGTGTTGACTCTTAATAATACAATATATTGTATACACACTTTTAACATGATATAGGCCATTTTTTATCATTGCCAGCACCCAAATACAACCTACCTACACTCTTAGAGCATTGCACCCATGATTTGAGCTTTTAACATTTGTTGTATACATTTTACCCTATTAACAAGCCCATGATCAGAAAAACCATAAAAATTATCCTGCCTAAGAGTTGTGAAATAGTGAAACAAGTGGAGTGAGTGTGTATAACTCAAGTGTGGGGGTGCTGAGGTGTTTCAAAGTGAAAAATTGTTGCATAAAGTGCTGAAATAGCAAAGAAAAGAAAAGAAAAAAAAAAGAAAGAGAAGAGAAAACAAGTGTTGAAAGTTGTCAAATGAAAAAGAAGCACAAGTTGCAAATAAAAGAGAGAATGAATAGCGGAAAAGAGAGCATAGTTGGTTGATGATAGTGTGATGCCAAAGGCTAAGCCAGACTTGAATTCACACCCTTAATCACTGCTGTTTCACTGTTTTATTGCTCTTGGACTCATAACCCTGCAACCTTTGTTGACTCACCCCTAGCCAAGCCACATTACAAGCTGGAAATCAAGTCCTATTGATTCTAATGTGTTTATGACAGGTTGGTGGATGTTAGAGTAAACACTTCCCATGAGAATTTGAAAGTTGATGAGTGTATACAGTTCTTTGTGAGGTCACTTCTGATGTGCACAAGTGAAGAGCAAGTTTGTTGCTATACCATCATGATTTGGACTTCATTTTACTGGTTTGGATGTCCTTGTACTCATTTTTGCTTATCTTGTATATATACACATTGGAAATTGATAAATTGACGGAGAGTGAGTGCTAAAATCTTGTGAGAACTCTATCGTGCAGTTGATATCTTGTTTTTAGTTTTGCTTACGAGTGCATATAATTTAAGTGTGGGAGTGTGAAGAGTCCCCAAGTGGTAGAATTTTCCAAAGTTAAAAACACTCTTTTAAGGGCTTGTTAGTGAGAGTCTTAGTATTTTAAGACATTTTTAGTGTAGATTAGATAGATAGACTTTTTTTTTTTTGTATTTTCTCTTATTTTGGTAGTTTTTAGACTAGTTTAGTGATAATCTAGAGTAGAGTAGTGTTGTCTTAGACTTTCTTACTTTAATTTGCTCTAGTTTAGACTTTAGTTGATAGCATTGGATTATTCCATTACGTTTTAATTCTAATATTGGTTTTGTGTACTTTGCATTATTAGTTTAAGTCTTAGCTTGATTGTAGTTTGCTTATAGTAGTTTAAGCAGTGTTAGTATTAGATTCTTGTAATTGTTAATAGTAGTGCAGATTTTCTTTTCAATTTCAGTTGTTCTTTTGATTATTCAGTAGTTAATTCCTTTTTCTGTTTTTAGTTTAGGACTAGTCTTGCTTAGTAAAATGTTAGTACTAGTCTAGGAATGGTTTGATCTTAACTAATTTCTCAATTTCTTTGTATTTCTCCATGTGCAGACTTTACTTTCCTTAAGATTATACATCATTAGCATAAATAGTAACATGTTCTGCATTTCATTAACGCGTAATTATAGTAACATGATTAGACCTTATAATGAGAATTTCTTCTAACAATTGCAAAATTTTCAGGTGCACTTAATTTGAACAATGTGACCTATAATTGAAGGTGATAATGCATTTAAGCTAAGAGGGAAACCGAAACCAACCTGCATTTCATTGAGAACATACCAGCTGCTGAACCTACTGTCATGTGACTTAGGAAGGGTTGAGGCGTGAGCTGTTACCCACTAGAACAAGTTAGGAACTCAAATGATTAAATCTAAAGAGTTACAGTAACCTACAGTAGAAGGTAATGAAGAATACAACTGGAAAGGAAACTTGCTACTGGTTCCACTTGGAGAAGAAGCTGTAGGAAGTTATAACATATGCATAGTCAATGTTGTAATTCAGTGAGCACATAGTGACCATTTCTTCATTCAAGAAGTACGAAGTGACTCTTGAAAATCAAAAGAAGAATCAAATTCGTAATTAAGTTGAAGATGAAACTGGTTTGACAGTTACTACTGTTAATGTGCACTATTTCATTCCTGATTCATATACTTTTAGGTGTTTCATGTGTTTTAGCTGCAAAATTGTGTTTTTCCTAGGCTTTGCAAAGTTCCACATGCTTCTAAAACTCAATTCGAACAAGTTCAGATTAGGAATTGATGAATTTCAGTTTGGTAGTTAAATCTGTTGACTAGGGTTCTTAATTTGATAATTTTCTTTTTAATTGATATTTTGCTAAATTTCCGGTTTTAATTCGAGATTGTGATCGTGCTAAAGTATTTCTCATCATTCATTCCATCTAATTGACCATTTATGCACAAAAAAATTCATTTCGGTCACTTACTAGCCATACCGTAGTTCATTTTCATCTTTTACTGCACTTTAGTTTGAATTCAGTGATTTACATATGTTTCAGTGATAATAGTGTGCTATGACTCCTATTCCTCTAAGTAGTAAGTCTGTCAGTCAACATTTACAGGTTTTACCGGTCAACTCTTCACTATCCAGCTCCTGAGCATTCTTGCTCATGCCAAATCCTCGTCCAAGTGAATTGCACAGTCAAAAATAACACCAATTAAAACCACTCTTCGCAAAATTATTCACTAAAACTATTTATATGTGATCCTAAAACTAATGCCATTGTCAAAACTAAAATGGCATGAGTACTAATATATGCTATATTATTTCCTAAACTAACTTTCTAAAATCTATTCAATCAAAGAACTAAACTAAAAATATTCTAAACAAGGTTAATCTAATGACACTTAATAAAAGTTAAGACTATCATACTGTAAACCAAATTTGAGTCACAAGATAAGAATTAATCACTAAAACATTCTTAAGAGATAAAAGCACATCAAATTGTGTCTCATCAATTACCTGAATAGATTTCGACAAATAAAATCTCAATGTTTCACTCAAAATCCAAAACATGAACTATTAAGAATGGCATCATCAGGGTTAGAGTTTTTGATACGTAAAAGTTAGTGAATGTACTATTAAGAGATGTGGCTCAATTGGCCGATAAAGTGAGAAAAATTGAACAAATTAAATATGTAAAAGAATTGTATCAATGATTCAATAAATCTAAGAAAGAGTGACTTATGTGTGCACTTTAAGTAGTATGTCTGCGTATAGTACAAGGTCGGGAAATACTCGACTATGTTGTTTATTGAAGGCCTAGAAGGCCTGGAAGGCCAAGTACATGCATAAATCTGAGTAGTACGCGATCATGTTGTCATTAGGAGCTTGGAGGGCCTAGAAGGCCAAGTCTAGGGTCAAATAGTACTCGAACATGTGGGACGTCAATGGTGTGTGTGGTACATGGCCGAATAGTACTTGGCCATGTGGGACATCAATGGTGTGTGTGGTATATGGCTGAATAGTACTCGACCATGTGGGCCGTCAATGGTAGGGCCGAATAGTACTCGACCATGTGGGAGGTCAATGTAGAGAGTCAATGTATCTTTATCAGAATGGTCAGAGGAATGATTCGGTGGACAAGGCATTAATTAGCAATTAACCCACTTAATGGTATGGAGGTTACAAGAGGTTATTCATTGAAATTCTGATAAAGGATTGATCCCTGCCAAAGATGATGGCCCATGGCACATGCTTAGAAGAAAGGGAGTTCCTTGATTCCTTCCTTTGCTTTTATTTTATTTTCTTTAGTTTAAAATTCCATTAAGTTGGCTTGGTTGATTATTTTTAAGTTGACTTGTTGACCTTGACTTTGGGTTGACTTGTTGACTCAAAGAATTAGCTTAACCTAAAGCCAACATGCTAATTCAAAATTAACTTGTTTTGTAGGTTCATTAAGAGGTGGGACAAGGAAGGACAAGTGGCACATTTAGATGGCTCTTGGAGAGCACATGTGGAGGAAAGAGAAGGAGCAAAACTTTCTAGAAACATCTAGAAAGGATGACCACATGCCTTGGCCATCAAGAAGTCTAGAAACGTCTAGAAAGAGCATCACCTTGCCTTGGCCAAGAAGGCTTCTAAAATGTGTCCATGTGCTCCTTTGTTGACCTACTTTCTAGACTCTAGGTTTTGTTATTTGCATTGTAATCCTTTTTAACTTATTTGTTTTTGCTAAGAGGCCCCTAGACACTTCTATTTAAGGGGACTTCACTTGTACAAGGGTTGAACATTTTGGAGAAATTAAACACCTTTGTGTATCAACCATTGTGAGAGTCTTCCTCTTTAGGGAGTGAAGTTCTTTTAAACCTTATCTTGAATCTTAATTCAAGTGGCGGCACACATCCACTCATCTTCAAGGTTGCCATGGCTTCTTCTAGCCTGGCCTTGTAGTGTCGTGCTTCTCACATTTTTATCATTCCTTTCCTTTCCATTTTATGCTTTCTTCTTCCTTTGTGTGTGTGACTTGAGTTTTACTCTTTTTATGTGCTTTCCACTCTTATTTGTTTTGAATCCATCCACTATTCTCTTCTCTAGAACCTTGGAAAGGAACCTTCAAATCTAGATAGCTTGCTATTTTAATGTCCAGTGGGGATTTCCTTGGTTTTCTTAATCAATCATCACCATATTCATTAATCTTCTAAAAGGAACAAGATAAACCTACATCACATTCATAAGGGAATATAAACGCTTATAAAGGTAATTAATGAAAGGTCAGTAGAAAAAGGTAGTTGAGTCTTAGGTAAAGAACATGTTGACTATTATAGTAGAATAACTCATATTCTTATCGATCACTAACTTGAGCGTCAGAGTACTTGTAGGTACCCGCTCCCCCTCTTTCTCTAGATCAAACGAGGACATTCTAACAGGAGCTAAACACTCTTCAATTATAGCGACAAGGACAAGGTCATACCCCGCAGGGCATATCAGTTCCATAAAAGAACATTTGGCGCCCACCATGGCTTCGAAGCATACCTAGACGGGATGGTCTCGACAAGGAATATGACAGACCAAAATGCAACGCTATAGGAGATGTAGGAAAAGATGCATCAAGAGATGCAAAGGCAACTAGAAAAGTTAATGCGTAAGAATGCAGAAGAAATTAATGCTTTGAGGAAAGACAATCAGAGGATGCGTAGGTAGTTGGAGGATACTTCCCGTCAGGTGAAAATATCCCGTCACCTGCAAATTAAGGATGAAGCAGATTCAACATGGAGAGAAGAGTCACTTGTAAATACTGTGACCAACCAGACCCTTGGAGGAACCCTTAAAGTAGGGCGACAACCCTTTGCAAATGAGATATTGGAGGTAGAACTCCTACCTAGGTGGAAGGGCCTCACAATGGACCGATACGATGGAACCATGGATCCTGACGAACATGTAGACATCTTCACGACATAAGTGGGCCTGTATGCATCTGGCGATGTCGTTATGTGCCGCATATTCCCAACTTCTTTGAAAGGGCCAACATTGAATTGGTTCACTCGATTACCTCTAAGGTCTATCGATTGCTTTGAAACGTCGACAACATGTTTTAAAACACAGTTCGCCACCAGCAAACCACATCACCTCACTTTGTTGGCTTTGGTTAGCATCCGACAAGAAAAGGGGGAATCCTTGCATATGTTTATAGAGCAATTTAGTAAGGTAACTTTGAACATACCAGATCTCGATCCAAATGTAGCCTTGCACCACCTAGTTACAACCCTTAGGCTAGGACCTTTTGTAAATAGTTTGTGTAAAAAAATAGTAGTTGACTTGGACGAGTTGAGAACTCGAGCTACAAAGTTCATGTAGATGGAGGAATTGGTAGAATTCCGCAGCACAGCTAGGGTGAAAACTCACGACAGAAAATCCAAGGAGTGGGAAAGGCGAATATCGACTTGAACGTTTATCTAGAACTCATATACCAGTAACACGGAATGCATCACATTTGAAATTTTATTACAATTAACATTTTTGTATTGCTTGATGATTAGGGGTGGCAAAACGGGCTGGACCCAACGGGCCAGCCCGTCAGCCCGTGCTAAAAGGAACGGGCTGGGTTGAAGATTTCAACTCGTCAGCCCGTTCTGGCCCATCCCGTCCAACCCGTCAACTTGACGGGCCAAAGTACGGGCCGGCCCATCCTGGCCCGTTGGTCCGTTTTAAAAAAATAAAATAAAATACAAATAATTAAAAAGATTAATTTTTTAGATTATATATTTTAAATGTAGAAATATATAATAGTATTGTAATTTAAATCATTAACACCTACAAATTAAGTTTGAATTATTAGTTATAATTGAATAATTTAATATGTAAATTTAATAATTATTTTAACTTATCTAATTAAAAACATTAACTAATCAATTAAAAGTTAAAATAATATTTTATTTGATTAAATATGAATTTAATAATAATTTATATGTATATATAAACAAATTTAAAAAATAAAACTAATTAAAAAATTTGAAAACCAATTAAAAATTTTTTTAAAAAAAACTAGACGGGCCGGGACGGGTTGTGATTATTGGCCCGTTTCTGTTTGACGGGCCAGCCCGTCCCAACCCGTTTTTTGACAGGCCACATACAGGCTGGGCCAAAATGGGCCGGGCTGGCCCGTTTGCCACCCATATTGATGATGTACTCTTTCCTATCTTGAAATTTTTTTTCCTAAGGAGGGTTTTGATCAAGGAGGTTTTAACCAGGCATCCATTCAAAAAAAGACAAACTTCTTTATATATCATGTGCTTACATTTTTTTAATTATCCTGAAATATAGGCTAAGAAGCTTCATCAGCAAGGATGATCCCTCCCATAACTTTACTTTTACATGGGTTAGGAAGCTTCATCAGCTAGGATGATCCCTCTCATAACTCTATTTTGTCATGGGCCAAGTAGTTTCATCAACTAAGACGATCCCTCCCATCACTCTACTTTTACATGGGCCAAGAAGCTTCATCAGCTAGGATGATCCCTCTGATAACTTTACTTTTACATGGGTCAGGAAGCTTCATCTGCTAGGATGATCCCTCTCACAACTCTATTTTGTCATGGGCCAAGTAGTTTCATTAACTAAGATGATCCCTCCCATCATTCTACTTTTTAATGGGTCAGGAAGATTCATCAACCTAGATGATCCCTTCCATCCTATTTCTATTTCATGAAATGTCAAAGAAATTGGGGGACTAACACAAACTTTCATCTCATGATGAAGATTCATTTTAAGGTATTTTATACTATATTCACAAAATTATTTTACCATTACAAGTCCCGCCAACTATCAAATAGGGGTTCATAGGGTTGAGTACTACTCGACCAATGAGGTGACCTCTCACCAGATCGAGAACCTCTCAGATTCAAGGACTAGGAAAATAAAGTTGAGTTAGTTTGCTTGAGTCTAACAATTGTCTTAACAAATTTTCTAAGTGACGTCCCATTACTACACCCCTTACTTGAAATTCAGAGCATGTAAAAGAGTTTTTAGAGGAGTGATCGACACTATACCAACCTTTTAAGCCAATAACGTCATGGTAGCTGCAATCCCAATTTATTTTCAAAATTTCAATTACAAATGTATTAAGTAAGGCCCCTGATACATCTAGTCCAAGATGGTCTTGATACATATAGGACAAAATGGTCTTGAAACATCTCGGTCAGGACAACCTTCAAATATTGTGTAAGGCCTGATATAGACTCTTGCTTCACTTTGTTTGTTGTGAGCTTGGGGTGCAAGTGTATAACACAAGGTCGGGAAATACTCAACCATGTTGTTATTGGAGCATGTGGGACTTGAACATACCAGGTGATGAAGGATTATCTTGTTCCTCTTTTAAGATTATTGAATATGGTGTGAGTTGATTAAGAAAGCTAAGTGAAATCCCCACTGGACATTAAGATAGCAAGCTATCTAGATGTGAAGGTTCCTTTCACAAAGCTCAAGAGAAGAAGATG
>Ga0214542_1004603_pt1 | contig 27159 bp, 11 predicted proteins | sample CNSS1metaG_FD_160096 | JGI IMG/M metagenome (GOLD analysis project Ga0214542, IMG submission 160096) | Root nodule microbial communities from cowpea collected in UCLA plant growth center, Los Angeles, California, USA - CNSS1 | ecosystem: Host-associated > Plants > Roots > Nodule | place: USA...
TAGGGAATTCAAACTAAAGTAATGCAAAACAAAGATAAAGGTGATGGAATAGAAGACTCCCCTCTAGACATGCTTCTAGTGATCCTTCTTGAGGGAGCTTCTAAGGAGGTGGTCACGCCTTCATCAAAAGAGGTAAAATAGACTAAACTCTGTTTATTAAAAGGTTAGGTGAACACATTTTATTGGTTCAAGTTTATGTTGATGATATAATTTTTGGATCAACTAATAAATCTCTATGTGAAGGTTTTGCAAGTATAATGTAGGGTGAGTTTGAAATGTCAATGACGAGAGAATTAACCTTCTTCCTTGGATTGCAAATTAAGCAAATGGAAGAAGGGACATTCATATCTCAATCTAAATACTGTAAGGAAGTACTTAAAATTTTTGAAATGGATAACGCTAAAGCAACAAGTACTCCTATGGCAACTTCATGCTATTTGGATAAAGATGAATCAGGTATTGAGGTAAATCAAACTATGTTTAGAGGTATGATAAGGTCTCTTTTATATCTTACTGCAAGTAGACCTGATATTATGCAATCTATTTGTGTTTGTGCTAGATATCAAGCCAGTCCCAAGGAATCACATCTTATAGCAGTAAAAAGAATTTTAAAATATCTTAAAGGAACTATATCTTTTGGACTTTGGTATCCTTTTGGGGCCTCACTTAGTTTAATAGGGTACTCTGATGCTAATTATGGTGGCTGTAAAATAGATAAAAAAAGTACCAGTGGTACTTGTCACCTCTTAGGAAGCTCATTAGTTTCTTGGCACTCCAAGAAACAAGCCTGCGTGGCTTTGTCAACTACAAAGGCTGAATATATAGTTGCTGGAAATTGTTGTGCTCAAATTCTCTGGATGAAACAACAGTTAAAAGATTATAATATTTTTCTAAATCATATACCTTTGAAATGTGATAATACTAGTGCTATTAATTTAACAAAAAATCTCATAATGCACTCTAGGACAAAACACATTGAAATTAGACATCATTTTTTAAGGGAACACATAAGTAAAGGCAATTATAAGATAGAATATGTAGATACAAATCACCAATTAGCTGATATTTTTACCAAACCTTTAGCCAAAGATAGATTTTATGAACTTAGGAGAGATCTGGGAATTTTAGTAGTGTCTTAAAAATGCACCAACTTGAACAAAAATGCATAAATTCCCACTTTATAAAATTTTTTGAAAAACAGCGTTAATAATCGATTACCACTTATGGTAATCGATTACCAAGTCCTCTTTCTGTTTCTGGGTTCTGAGGTTATGAGCAAATAATCGATTACCACTTACGGTAATCGATTACCAAACTTCTATAAACATTTTATTTTCCAGATTATGAGCAAATATTTTCAAGAATAATCGATTACCCATCTTCATTGCCCCATTTTGGACTCTGCAATATGAGCAAATAATCGATTACCACGTTTGGTAATCAATTATTCTTCGTCGTTGCGCGTTAACCTTTCCTCAATTAGCCGTTGTAGCGGCTAGATTCTCAATCAAATCACAAAATCAAACCGTTCTTCCCTCTCTCAGTTATAAAATCCTTCTTCCACAACCCATTATTCACTCATAAACATCCAAAATCATTTTTCCCTTTTTTCAAAACCCTAAAACCCCTTTTCTACAAATCAATGGCAGAACGACGCAGAAAGATTCCCACTCGTCGACGAGGTGCTCAACCTTCATCCTCTGTTAATCTTCCCTCGAGAGATGCCTTCATTGATGGTTGGATCTCTGATGAAAGTAGGCGCCCTGAGTTTCTCACCCTCTTCAAAGAAAGACCACTGCAAACGCCCAACTTCATCAACAATGGCTAGTTCCGAAACCAAGGATTCTCCGGGCCTGATCTCTTTGAAGAACAAGGCATTCGATTCTTCACAGAAATGCAAGGTGTTTACTATCCCGATCTTGTTCGCATTTTCCATTACAACCTCAAATTCAGGGGAAACATTGGGTATACAAAAGTCAAGGGAGTGGAGATCATTCTTGATGATGATATTTGGACTAACGTAGCACGAATTCCTCCTTCTACTGACTGCACATCCATCTTGTCTACTCACATCGACGACTTCAATAGAATTCTTAAATACCAGTCTATTTTAATGCAGCCTGATTTGCACATCAGCAAAAAGTTATTGGTTGGCCCTCTCATAACTGAGGCAAGGCTGCTGCACTATCTCATTGTCTGGATTTTGTGCTCACGTGGCACCAATCATGTTCAATGCAGTGAAGTCGGCCTACTGATCATCTATTGTTTAATGAATCATATTATGATTGATTGGTCAATTTTGTTTATGGAGACCATGCTTAAGGCAAGGAAGCTTACCCAATATCCTTTTCCATACTCTCTTCTCATATCTCGCATCTGTGAGTACAAACAGGTTCCAACCGAGGGGGAACTCTGTCACAGCACCTCACCTTCAAATGAAATCTCTGATTCTTCTCTCAAGAAAATGAAGATTGTGCAATTTGGAGGTGGATATGTTCATAAAGATGATGTTCCTAACTATGAAGATGATGAAGGAACTCCCTCCCTAGCTCCTGTCCCTCCTCAAACCAATGTTGGTTCTTCAAGCAATGCTGCAACAAGATCCTCCACCTCCTTAGAAGACCATATTCTTGGCGTGAATCAAAGACTTGAATACTTCTTCCTTCTATCTACATCTCGCCATGAAGAAGTCCTTAGGTCCATTGGAGAAGTCAATACTAGACTCTCCAATTTAGAAACAAAATTTGATGCATTCACTCATGATGATGACATGAGTGAATAATTTTAGGAGATCTAGTTGTTTAATTTAATGTTATTGCTTCTTGTGTAATGACTTTCTCTTTGAAATAACAAATTCTCTATGTTATATTTGTCTGGTGTTTTCTTACTCTCCTTCATGAGACCTTTTTTTATCTTCTGATTAAAATAGGGGGAGAAAAAGTTTAAAGGGTTGTCTCACTATTTCTTTCCCATAAGTTGTTTAAATGTAGGAATTTCAGAAACTTTAAACATATATTTGATCATCATCAAAAAGGGGGAGAATGTTGACAAAAGAAGAAGATTGATTAAAAGATTTTGATGATGATAAAGATGCTGAAGAAAACACTTGAAGATATTGAAGACAATATAGTTTATGTTTAAAGATTCTTATTGTAATAGACTTGAACTTTTTCTAGTTAGGTGCAAAATTGTTAGAACAACAACCAGCTCGCAACTCCTCTAAGAGAAAATCATTTTTCACAAAAATCAGTATGATAATCGATTACCAACTTATAATAATCGATTACCAACTCAAAAAATTTTATTTTTCAAAACCCACTTAAAATAATCGATTACCACGAATGGTAATCGATTATCACTGACAGTTATAACTTGGCTCTTGAAAAACGACTCGAAATAATCGATTACCATTTCTAGTAATCGATTACCACTAGCAGTTATAAAAATATTTGTTCAAATTTGTACATAAGATAATCGATTACCATTTTGGATAATCGATTAACACTACAAAACTTTGTTTTCGAAAATCATTGGAATAATCGATTATCTTAAGTGGTAATCGATTATCCTAGGCAGTTTTAGTTAAACTCTTCATTTCTAACTCAGTCTATGAAAATCTCTTTAACTAAAACTCAGTTTCCAAACTTCAAACAACCTTTTAAAGATTTAGAGTTCTTGTGTTGTGACTACGAAGTGTTGCTTTGTGAGATTCTTAAAAATTGCTTTGAAAAGCCTAGTGTGAGTGAGTGATAACTTTTTCTAAGTAAAGTTCTTAGAAGATTGAGTGTTGTGTTGTTGCTAGGTAAGCTGGTCATCCTTTGTGTGATTTAGGGGGAGCTTTTGTTCATCTCTTGTGGTTGTTCAAGAGAGGTGTTTTCTAATCCTTACTCTTTTATAATCTATTTTAATATGATTATTATAGTGATTGAGTTAATCTCTTTGTTTAAGAGATTAACAATTGGACGTAGGGTCTTTTGATCTGAACCAATATAAATATTAGTGTGCATCTTCCTCCCTTAACCTCTTTATTTATCTACACTTGGATTTAAAGTAACTGTTATTTTAAGTTAATCAATTAAATTTTGAGAAAAAATTTTAAAACCTGTCAAGACTTATAAAAATCCAATTCACCCCCTCTTGGTTTTTGACCCTTGTTTAGTCATTTCGTTGCGCGATACCAACAATTGGTATCAGAGCTTGCTTTGATAGTTATTCAAATTTTTCGAAAATGGTAGGGTCAAACCAAACTTTTGCTAAAGGTGCGTCTATCAATAGACCTCCACTTTTCACTGGTGAAAACTACCCTTTCTGGAAAGTTAGAATGCAAATATTTTTAGAATCAGTTGATAGGGGTATTTGGGATGCTATTTTGAATGGACCAACAAACAAGGTATGCCGACACACCTTACTTAGTGCCTTGTCTAATGATTTATTTGATGTGTATTGCTCATATAAAGAAGCAAAAGAAATTTGAGATTCATTGATTCTCAAATATATTGCTGAGGATGTCGTCCGACAAAGGTTAGTCATAGGGAATTACTACCGCTAGGAGATGATCAAAGATAAAGAAATCAAGATTCAAATTAACGAATATCACAAGCTACTTGAAGATATCAAAGTAGAGAACATACTTTTGCCTGATGAGTTTGTTTCTTAACTTTTGATTGAAAAATTGTCATCATTCTAGACTAACTATAAACAACAGTTGAAACAAAAGCACAAGCAAATGACGCTTTAAGAGCTCATTACACACATCATAATAGAAGATACTAATAGGAAGGAGTGTTCTACTGCAAGGGCCAAAGCATTATCTGCAAAGGCAAACGTGGTAGAAGACAAATCTGCTTTAAAAAGGTACGAGAACAAACCTAATCACAAAAGGAAAAAACAATTTTCAAGATTCCCGTCCTAATGGATCTAACCCTACCTTTAAGAAAAAGGGTAATTGCTTCGTATGTGGGAAGTCAAGCCATCATGCACCTCAGTGCAGGCGTAGAGCAAGAAACGACAATCCTCCTAGGGAAAATATAACCCAAGAGGAAGATACTATAGTTGTAGTCTTTTCACAAGTAAATCTAATGACCAATGTTAGCAAGTGGGTGGTAGACTTTGGTACTACCAGACACATCTGTGCAAACAAAAGTGCTTTTACCTCCTACACTAGTGTAGGAGATGGAGAAGAACATGTTTATCTTGATGATTCCCAGATTTTCTAATTCATTATCATATGTCTAATTTTATCACTATAATTTTCTAAATAAATTTTATTTACTATAATATAATAATTTAATGTAATCGTCATGAATATTTTTTATCACCATCCAACATATACTGAAGTTCAAAAGATGAAAGATCTATATTAAAATTTTATTACTCTTAGTTTAATTTGTCCTTTGTATGATTTTGAATAGAATTTTATTAGTATATATATATATAAAAGAGATTTCATTAGAATTTAAAAAATTAAAGTAAATAGACATTTAAAATAATTTTTAATTTGAATATTTATTTTCCTTTCATATTTTTTAAAAAATATTTTTAAATTTTATCAACTAGGTTTCATTAATGGTTGCAAATTTAGTAAATGTTTTGGTTCTCATGAAATTTTATTTGGTATTCTAATTTGAAATGTATATAATTATAATATAATTTATTTTTAAATATTTGATATTGAAGAAACAACACTCCTTTTAATATTCAATATTTAATAATATTATGTTTGTCAACAATAAACATGTGATAACTGTGAGGTTTTGCGTGTCAATGATAAACAAATTCAAAAATAGGTTTGTTGTTGGACATGTTTTATTATCAATGTTCAATCATTACAACAAGATATGCCTAGAAATTAATATTATTGTTTAAAAACTTGATATTAATGGTGTACTAGGTATCTTGAGTTGGGTTATGACCTTATTTAAACATAATGATGATTGATTTTTGTTTATGATGTGAGCACAATTACATTATTTTCTCAATTTAGTTTGACGAGCATCCATTTGCGAGTTTGATGGAACAAGGAAGCTCCATGGAGGAGTAGCGAAAGTAATGTAGCAGAATTGGTGATTTGGTGGTGGTGAATTTGATTCGTGAGGGTGGAACTCTAAGAAGGTTAGGTCAATCTTAGAGGAGGAATGCTAGAGGAGGTTCCTTAGGGAAGCTCTAGCAAGTGACTTACAAATGCAAGTTATGGAGTGATCTCAACAATATAACATTTACATTCAAAAGTGAGTTTTACAATGGGTGGAAGCCTTCCTTTAGAGGAGAAGGAAGCTCCAAGTCTCAACCAAAAGTGATGCCTAAAGGAATTGAAATTCCTCACACGTGTTAAAGAAAAATGGAATAAGTTAGTTGGATCTAGACCATATGTGTAACATCTCATTTTAATAGATAAATCTATTTAAATAGAACATTACATAAATTAAAATATCAAAAGGACATGAGGCTTAAAGTATAAGGATCTTACAGTCATCCGAACATACTAGAAAGAAAACTAAGGCACACCATGATGCCAATAATAAAACAAAAGTGAAAGTCTAACAATTGACCAAGCACCTATGCAACAATGTCTATAGGCAGTACTTGAAGGAATGAGATCCAACCACAAGCCAGGCTACAGAGCTGAATTTCCATCACCCTGATGAACACTAGGGGTTCCCACATCTGCTCACATTAGTAAATTGATGATCATCGCAGAAGGAGAAAACCACACACAGAATACACAAGCAAGAAGAAAGGGTAAGCTAGAGTGAATAAGGTTTTATCATACAATTGCATACAATTTAAAAGTCAAAGATACATAAATACACCAAACATGTGATAGCAAACAACAAGACTCTAAGACTTTAAGAATCGATTATCCAGATACATATAATCAGTCAAATTCATTGGATGCTTGCACTTGTGGTGGCTTCTACTGCTCTGCGGAGCCATTGCCAATGGGTTTCACCCTACCACGCACAAGGTTAACCTTCAACAATCTAAGGCCATTATCCTGTCAAAGATTAGGGGCCTCTTGCTACTCTAACCACTTGAGTCAGTACGCTCTACGTGAGACTAACTAACTCTTTAGAGTTTCAGAATGCAATCCTTACTTGAATCCTTACTAGATTATGTAATGAGGCACCACCACGAACCTTCGTGGAATTACATCCTAACCATGAGGCACCACTATGAGCTCCCACTAACAGGCACCATGGAATTACGTCCTGACCATGAGACACCACCACGAAACCTTCGTGGAATTACGTCCTGGGCATGAGGCACCACCATGAAAATCTCACCTAGAGATTCATGGAATTATGTCCTAAACCACACCAAGAATCATGTCTCACCAACCAAGTATAAAGTTATCATGCATACAAATTTCATGCCAACATTTATAACCAACCATCCAACAAATTCATACTTCCATATCATGTTTAACATAATAACATCTCATCCCCATTTAATCTCATACCATATACATGACACCACAAATAAGATATTTCATGCATATCCACATACTTAATGCTTTAAATGGGCCAAGTCAAACAAATCATGCAATCAACAACTGCAAACATGGAAACATACAATCCTCCAAGCACACTATTGTCAACCTCGCTCAAGCTAGCAACTCTCGCTCAGGCGAGAGAGATCCCTCGCTTAAGCTAACAGCTCTCGCCTGGGCGAGATTTCAAGCAGGGGGCACTTCGAGTTCTCGCTCAAGCTAGTCCATCTCACTCAGGCGAGATTTCTCTCGCTCAGGCGAAAGGCCTTCGCTCAGATGACAACTCGAAACAAAGGAGGGGGCGAGCCACTGTTATTCTCGCTTAGGCGAGAGCTTTTCATTTGGGCGACAAACACCCTCACCTAGGCGAGTTTAGTAGGTCTTTCCTGTTCTCACGCGAACCACATTCAAAAACATAGTTCAAGGCACACCCAACTTAGTTTTCATGCAGGCACAACAACAACTAGACATTTGAAACATGAATCTCAAACAAAACAAGCAATATGCTACAAAACTTGAAGAACCCTAGCTTCCCTTACCTAGAAAATGCTAGCCAAAAGACTCTGACACTTAAGCCAATGAACCCAACAGCTCGAGGAGCAGACTCAAGAGCTGAGAATAGAGGCACAAAAAGAAAAACGAGGTTACTATGGTGAACCCTAACAGGAATGACGAAAACAAGCTAGAGAAGAAAGAGTATGAGCTGTAGAACAACTTAAGTGGAGTAGAAAATGAGGTTGAGCTAACTTGAATATGAATGAGCTCTAAACCCTAGCAGAACACTGTTTGAGGAAATGAAAGGAGTAAGGTGGCTGTTTTTGCTAAAGAGAACATAATGCAAAAGCCAAGAGGCTGAAAGAGAGCCTTTGCGGGCACCCTATGGGCTGGCCCTTAGGCCCAACAGATGGGGCTAGGCCCTAAAATATTAGGGTTGAAAAACGTGTGTCTTACAATATGCTTTGTTTTATTTTCCATGCATTTGCACACATGCTAAATGAGTTCAATGTAATGAAGCTTGTAGTTTCCTTAGATGCAAATCAACCTTGCTCTTTTAATTGGGTTATTAGAAGCCCAATTAAAAGGTTAAGTAATTTGGCTCATGGGTGCATTATTTTACAACAAAACATTTATTTCAAAGCATGGCAGAATTACATGGCCCAATTTAAAGCTACACTACTAGCCTAATTGAAATTGATGTCCTTTTGGCACAAGTGAAAAGCATTTGAAGCCCATTAGGCCCATTGGTATCTTCATTATCCAAGTCTTCTTGTATTCTTCTTAGCGTACTTCTAATGATTGGACCTTTGATTGCGCCTAGGCCCAAGTCATTACAGTTACTATTGTTTCAATATCTACTATTCTGAATTCAATTTTGGTTCTTAATGGAGACTATAAAGAGAACATGAAAATTTTTCTTAGCTACGTGGATTTTTACATTGCGATAAGGATTGAGAAACCCACTTCTCTTACGGACTCTAGTACCTTTGAAGAGAGGAGAGATTATGTAAAATGAGATTGCTCAAATTGTAGAATTCTTATAATAATTAAGCACGACATTCCATAAATCATACGGGATATTATCCTGACGAGATAACAAGTATCCAAGATTTCTTTGCTTAAATTATTTTTTTTTTTGGCAAAAAGTGATAAGGTGGAAACAAGTGCTCCTCTTTAGAGCTCAATTCCCATGAAGTATCAAGGCAAAGGAGATGTGAGGAAATACATCATGGTAATGGCAAATATTGCTTCAAAACTTAAGGCACTATAAGAATTGCTTATACATTAAATATTGATTTTTCTTCCTTCACAATTTGCTTAGTTTAAGATATCTTATAATTGTTGAAAGGAGAAATGATCTCTTAATGAGCTCATTTCATATTGTGTGCAAGAAGATGAAATTGTGAAGTAAGAAAAGACAAGAAATGCTCATTTTGATAGCACCTTTAAAGACAAGAGAAAGAGAATGAAAACTGTGAATCCCAATAATAAAACTATTAAGGGTCTAACACAAAAGAAACAAAATTAGGGTGATAATTGATTCCTTTTATAGTAAGACTGGACATGTAAAGAGGAAATGTACCAAATGTTATGCTTGATGTGTAAAGAGGGTGTGTTTCTTAGTTTAGTTTATTTGAAGGTCAATATTAAAATTTACAATACTAACTTAGGAGCAAAATTTAAATAATCTCGTATCTTAGCCTCATGAATTAGCAAAATATCCAAATAAGATGGATAAGTTTTCAAAATTTGTTGTTGAATATTAGAAAGAAGACATTGATTATACACCACCAGCTCATGTATGTTTCCAAAAACATTTTTATTCCATTCTTTCAAAGCAACTTTAAGTCATTGTAATTTCCTTTGCAAAATCAACAATGGACAACCAGAAGTTGGAGCATTCCAAGAGTTATTGATGAGGGAACGACAATCCATATGATTCTTCCACATCTTTAGAAACTGAAAAAAGGATTGTTTGGAAACCCCAACCGAATGAGAAAGAAAAAAGGACCAAGGGATGATGATCCTACTAGTTTCTAGGTAAAACATTAACATGACATGAAGACCAATTCTCAAAATAAGGAAAATTACAAAAAGCTTTATCAAGTATTCTATCAATATGATGCATTCCTCTTTGAAAGTTTGACCAAGTGTAGTAACATCCAAAAGATGGAGTCGTAATAAGCTCATTAGAATTAATCCAATCAGAAAACTCAACACATGAAATTGGACTCGGGGCACACCACCCTTCACATCCTCAACAGAAAGAACAACATTAAAATCCCCAAGGATACACCAAGAATCACAAAGATTATAATAAGAGAAGACCATAAAGAGTGACAAGCAGTTTAAGTAGTTGTGCCTTAAACCCCAACAACCTGTAATTTAACACCATTGACTATAACAACAAATGAAATAAATTGACTAGTAATATCAATAAAATCAAACATGTAGTCATTGCTACCCAAGAACAATAATCTAGCAACCTTGGTAGAACAATCAGAGACAACCAACAACTTAAAGTTCAAACTATAAAAAAAAAGTAGCATGATAAGAACTAAAAGAAGTCATTGGTTCAGCTAAGAAAAGAAAATTGGGTTGGTGCTCAACAATCAAATTTTGTAGCATATTAATAGTTTTATCATTAGCCAACCCTCTCAAATTCCAAAAAAGACCTCTGAAACTCATGATTGCATTTTAGAATTCCTATGACTATTTTTCAACAACCATTTCCCAACAAGTGTATTGGTACGTAGTAGTATCAACAAGTGTTGTATTCATAGGGATTTAACAAGTATATTGGTAGTTTGATTTTTGGGATTTCAGTTGATAGAGAGTGCAAGTAAATAAAAATAGTAGTTATTAGATAAATTGAGTGGAGTAGGGACTATGAATTGATTTCATCTCATCTTCTTCTACTACACAATTACCATCTCGTTTACTTACTTTGCAAATCATTCAATGTCTTGGGAGTACTCTTTCTATGTAGATCTATGATCATCTCTGATACACTAGAACTTCAGGACTCCAAACCCTAGTGTGATCTCTCTACTCCTGTAGAATGAGTCCTTGCTTTAATGTGCAAGACTCTTTCCTCCAACATCCACTCTATAAGACCCGAGAAATTTAAATAATTAAATAAATAATTATTTAACACATGCGAGTAGTGGGAGCCTTTATGGCATTAAATGTTAACTTTCATGATGTGGAAAAGTACTTTCTAAAGTGGTTGAGAGTACTTGATTGTGTGAGAGGACTTGGGTTCGAGTATATGTGACAATTGGGTGTTATTTAATTGTATTATTTTTTTATGATATGTTTTAGCATGATAAGTGTAAGACCCGTGAAATTTAATTAAATAAATAAATAATTAATAAATGTGGGTAGTGGGAGCCTTTATGAAATTTAATATTGATTGATGTGATGTGGAAAAGTATTAGCTCAAATGGTTGAGAGTACTTAATTGTGTGAGAAGACTTGGGTTTAAGTCCTAAGTATGCCATTTTGTGTGTTATTTAATTTATTATTATTTTGACAACATGGGTTTGAACCTTGGTAGAACCAAATTAGGCTTTTTTTTTTTGTCAATTTTAGTTTTGGCATGAAGGTGAAAGGGTAAGGAAACCCTATCACAATTAGTGACCAATTAAGAGAAAGAAAGAGTGGTTTAGGGACTATTTTTGTTGCATAGCCATAGGTATACGAAAATTAAGAGTGTAAGGTGAGGATTTAGGGAAGCAAGGAGCTGCATTGAGATAAAGTCAAAGGAAGATAATTGGTGATCAAGAGGGAACTCACAACAAGTCCAAAAATAAGCTAAGAAAACCAGGTTAGAGGAGCTGCAATTTCTTGTTTTAATGATATTATATGCAATTGTGTTATATATTGATGCATGAAAGCTTTCTTTTGAATCAAATTCTTGTATCGTTTAATTTTCTTGATGTTTGTCGTAGGTGATTTTAGAGAGTATGTGTGTGCTTATGGTTTCCGTTGTATTGAGTTCTCTTTTCGACTCAATCATTGCTATGATTATCATGATTCTTCTTTTTGGCTTTGGTGACCCAATCATTACTATGATTATCATGATTCTTCTTCTTTTTGGCATGACGAGATGTTTAGAGTTTTTCTTCTAAATACAACACACTTAATATTATTCTTATTATTCTTATTATTAGTTTTATTTTATTTTTACCATTATTATTATTATTATTACCTTTATTATTATTATTTTATTTTTATTATTTTATTATTTTAATATAATTATAATTATAATAATAATTATTATTATTTCTATTATTACTGTTATTTTTATTATTATTATTATTTATTATTACTATTATTTTATTTTAGGTTAAAATAACTTTTTGGTCCCAATTTTCATCAAATTTTTTCAAATAAGTCCTAATTTGTGTTCAAATAGGTCTAAATTTTCGTCAATTTTGTTCAATTGGGTCCTTTTTTGCTAACACCGTTTAAAGCATTAACGACCATGAATAGTGACTGTTACATGTCATTTTATGGTTTTTTTGAATTTTTATTTTTATTTTTTTATATTTTTTGAAATGTACACGTGTCAATTCAGTAGCATGCCACATGTCACTGCGTGTTTTTTTTTCAATTTTTTTATTATTTTTTTATTTTTTTGAATTCTTTTTAAAAATATTTTAAAATTTTCGCGTGTCAACCCAGTAGCGTGCCACATGTCAAAGTCAATGTTCTATATTCAATTTGGTCCCTATATTTATTATTTTTGTTCAATTGAGTCCCAATTTTTGTTACTGGGTTGATTGTGTACATTTTAAAAAAATTTAAGAAAAACTTAAAAAAAATTTAAAAAAATAAAACAAAATAAAAACAAATTCAAAAAAAATTACGAAGTGACACGTGGCAGTCATTGTTTATGGCCATAAATGATTTAAACGGTGTTAGCAAAAAAAGATTCAATTGAACAAAATTGACGAAAATTATGACCTATTTGAACACAAAACCAAAATTAAGACTTATTTGAAAAAACTTGACGAAAATTGAGACCAAAAAGATATTTTAACCTTTATTTTACTATTATTATTACAATTATTATCATTTTTATTTATTATTATTATTATTATTATTATTAATTTCATTTAATTTTATTTTATAGATATATTTATTAGTCTTATTATTTTATTTTATTTTACTATTATTTTATTATGTTTTTTTATTATCATTATTTTTTTTATTGATGGTTTTATTATCATTATCATTGTTTTATTATTATTACTTTATTTTATCATTATTATTATTATTGATTATTATTATTTTATTTTATTAATATTATTGTTTCATTATTATTGCTTCATTTTATTTTATGATTTTCTTCATTTTCATTATTATTTTTATTTTTAAAATTTTGTTTTATTATTATTCTTATTATTATTATTATAATAATAACTATTATTATTTATATTAGTATTATTATTATTTTTATTACTATTTTTATTTTTATTTTTATTTTTATTATTATTACTATTATTTTCATTTTATTTTACTTTATATTTATCTTTATTTTATTATTATTATATTTATTTTATTTTACTATTATTTTATTACCGTTGTTATTATTATGATTTTATTATCATTATTAGTATTTTATTATTATTGCTTTATTTTATAGTGATTAGTATTATATTATTTTTATTTTATTTTATTATTATTATTATTTTATTTTATTAATATTACTGTTTTATTATTATTTTTTATTTTATTTTATTATTATTATTTTCATTATTATTATTATTATTTTTATTTTCAAATTTTCGTTTTATTACTATTATTAGTATTATAATAATAATTATTATTATTTATATCATTATTATTATTATTTTATTATTATTTTTACTATTACTATTATTATTATTTTCATTTTATTTTATTTGATAATTATCTTTATCTTTATTATTATTATTATTATTATTATTATTATTTTATTTTACTATTATTTTATTATTATTTTTATTATTATCATTGTTTTATTTATTTATGATTTTATTATCATTATTATTTATTATTATTGTCTTATTTTATTATGATTGTTTTGTCTTATTATTTTATCTTATTAGTATTATTGTTTTATTATTATTGTTTCATTTTATTTTATTATTATTATTTTATTTGTATTGTGTCATTTTATTATTATTATTATTATTGTTATTGTTGTTGTTTTTTTATTATTATCATTATTACTGTTTTATTGTCCATGCGATATTTTGGGTCAATGGTTATGTATTCTTCCTGCTTTTGTATATTGTTTAGTTGTTCAGGATTGTGTTGGACAGTGATCTAGTCATGTGATTATGACTGGATAAACATATTTCATGTTATGGATTGTATGTATAATGCTTGGGGTTCTTTGGAACTTGCTTCAAAGTGTCAAAAAGCAGTAGTAGTGATGCTACTGGTGTGGTGCCTAGCGGCTTAGGGTGTGCTGCCAGATGATAAGGGAAAACCAGAGAAGCTTGGAACGCATGGCACTTGGCGAAAAATGTGATCCCACCAAGCGAAAAAGATTTGGTAGAGGCTCTGGAGAGCGTACGGCGCCTAGTGGCTTGAGGTGCGACAAGGCTTTGGTATGGCGCGTTGCGCCTGGTGGTGTGAGATGCCCGCCAGGCGGTCTGGAACTAGGTTCCGCCTAGCGACGCGGAGGCGCGCTAGGCAGTTTTTGTGCAGAGTTGGAACGCGAGGAGGATTTCTACATAGCTTTAGGTGATGTTCATGATGCGATGCTTTGACTAGGGGCCCAGTTATGAGTGTATCTTGTATTGGGGTAACACGTGGCCACACTAGGTTGTAGCCTGGTGGTTTAGGAAGTCCAGTGGAGTGTGTGAGATTGTGGCTCGTATGGCGGGGTTTTGGATGATTGCCCTCTTCAATGCATCTGATAGAGGTTGGTAGTCTGGGAACAACTACAGACTCCTATTCGTTTTGGGGAACTCCACTTGGTGTCGTGGTGTGAGGCCGTGGCAAATTTATTCCCGCGTGTGGACTATTAGGTAGTGGCCTGTAGTAGGAGGGGTGAGTAGACACTCGTGCAACAAAGATCGATCAATGGACTTACCAAAGGGTGTAGAATCAATATACGTCTAACAAAAGAGTTGAAAGCCAAGGAACTAAGAAAAAGGGAAATTTTCTAACACGTTTTATAGTTTTGAAATGCTTTACTTAATGTAATGTTTTATTTGTTTATTTACATGAGCTCACCCTATATGTGTGCTTGGCGATGATCATGTAACTTGTTACATGGGAGCAGGGATTGATGCAGGTGAGCAGGTGGATACGTAAAGACGGAGTGGGAAACACTTGGGGATTTTCACTAGTTTTCTATGGGCAGATTATGAATTATTTGTATTAGTTTTATAAACATTTTATAGTTGTAATACTGGAACGCCGCGAGTTTATTTTAGTTTGGCGCGTTGAAATAAAAGTTTTAAATTTTCCCGCGTTTTGGGAAAATGAATTATCATAAATGCGATTTTATACTTATATCCCTATTTTAATTATTTAAATTAGTAATATCCGACCGAGATGTTACAATAAGATAATATAAAATTCTAGATTTATATAAATTGTCATGAAACATGAATTGGTTGAATTGGTTATGCACTTGCATTGATATTGGAGGGTTGTGTGTTCGAACCTTGGCCTAAGCAAAATAACTTTCTTTTTGCTAAAATCTATTTTGGCATGGATGTGAAAGGACACTGAAACCCTAGATGAAAAGAAGCAACCAAGAAGGGTTGGATGAACGTGTGGGCTGAACTGGGAGACTCATTGCAGTGGATTGGAGCTAGCTTAAGGGGTTCACGTTGCCAACATCAAAAAGGGAATTCTAGCATTTGTTTTGAGCAAGAATATCCAGGTTAGGGGAGTTCCATTATGTGCTTTGCATATTAATTATATGATTTTGTGTTAAGCCTGATGAAATGAGTGCATATTCCTATTGTTTTCGCCTGAGTTTCATCGTGTTTATAGAATTTCCTAGAAACCACCTGGCGGCATCGGAGACCCGCCAGGCGACACATGTTCCAGAACCATTTTCTGGATTTTTCTCTATGAACCACCTGGCAGTTATGTGTTGTCCGCTAGGCGACGTAAACTGACTTGTTCAATTTTCTTATTTTTCCGGTGTTTTGTGATTTTGTAATGTAATGAATTGATTCTCTGTTTATAATTATATAATTGGCAGAGTATGTATATGTTTGAGATTGTATTAACTAATGAATTGTATGAGTCTTTGCGAATTTGGGGGGTTAGGGTTCATGTTGGGTTTGAGGATGAGTAAAGGTGGTCCCTAAGGTGAATGGTTCGCTGTTTTCATGGAAATATTGTTATTGTAACCTAAGAACTCTAAATGTTTAGATGAAACCCTAAAGATATGCCAAACTTACTGTTGAATGGATGGTTGGGGATTGGGGTCACGTAGGTGCATGAAAAATCTGGGCAGAATCCAGAATTGGCATGAACCGCCTAGCAGCGCATGAACTGCCACCAGGCGACGTGTCCAGGTTAAGAATATATTGATTTGATTCTGTGATTCATATTATGAGGGGTTTATTCGGTAATTCAGTGTATAAAGTGGTTTAATGGGCAAAAGATGTATGAAATTAAAGCAAGTAAGCAAGTCAATTTATTATATGTATAAATGGGTGTGGATTGGAACCAAATGCATATAAAAATCAAGGGTCTCAGTGAGTGTGATGGGATAGAGTGCTTGTTATGGTTACAGCTAATACATTCAACATATGATGCTGGTAGAAATGCAATTTGGTATGTTTCAAAGGGGTTAAAAGAATAATTACCTAATAGATTTCATAACTACTTGCATAAAAGTGTGATCTAATTGTGAAATACTTGGTAAGTGATTATGTGAATGTGGTTCATTCATAAGACTTTGACTGGGCAATCAAGATTGCTCGTGTAATGTGTGTTGCGTGTTTGAGGTTCATTAGAACCTGTTCCAATGTGCCAAAAACCAGTAGCATTGCGCTACTACTATAGCACATGGCGACGCGGGATGAGCCGCTAGGCGATAGAAACCAAAATAGTGGCAGTGGCCACAAGATTCGGGTGGTGCCTGGTGGCAGGGGAGGCTCCGCCAGGCAGAGATGTCAAACAGAGGCACTGGGGAAGGCTCATTGCCTAGCGGCATGAGGAGACCATCAAGCGGTCTGGAACCAAGTTCTGCCTATCCACACGAGAGGTGCGCCAGGCGATTTTGGGTGTAGAGTTGGATCGCGAGGAGGATTTCTACACCGCTTTGGATGGAGGTCATGAGGCGATGCTTTGCTGGGGGCCCAGTTACGAGTGTAACTTGTATTGGGGTAACACATGGCCACTTGAGGTTGTAGCTTGGTGGTTTTGGAAGTCTAGTGGAGTGTGCGAGATCGTGGCTCGTACGACGAGGTTCTGAAGATTGTCCTCTTCAGTGTAACTGATTGAGTTTGGTAGTTTGGGAACAACTACAGACTGTGGTTCATTTTGGGGAACTCCACTTGGTGTCGTAGATTGTGGCCATGGTAATTTATTCTCGCTTGTGGACTACTAGGTGGTGGCTTGTAGTCGGAGGGGCGAGTAGACACTCATGCAGCAAAGATCGATCAATGTACTCATCAAAGGGCGTAGAATCAAGATGCGTCCAACAAAATATGCAATTCCAACAACATCTGCACATAAGATCTAGACTTCGAGCACCTCCCTCGTGCCTCACAGACCTTATTCTACCCTATTGCTACATTGTGGTGCCTCCACTCAATGCCTAAAATGAAGACCCAAGGTCTTTATTTATAGAAATTTTTGGGCGATGCTCAACCCAACTTTTGGCACTTAGTCATTCACCGTCTTAAGTGTTGAGCACATTCTTTTGTGGCTCAGCCATGCACCGCCCTAAGTGCTGAGCCCATTCTTCCGTGGCTCAGCCATGCACCGCCTTAAGTGCTGAGCCCATTCTTCCGTGGCTCAGCCATGCACCGCCTTAAGCACTGAGCACCATTTTGTTATGGCTCAACTCCAAAAGTTATGTTCTAGATCCTTCCTTGACTGCCTTATTGGAGCTCAATAGTGAATTATGGGGCTCAGCTGCATCACTTTTAATTCTTTGAGAAATTGATGCAAAATCATAAAAAATTCATTAATTTCTTATTTTTCTTCTTTTTAATACCTCATTTTGTAATTATAAGCTAAAATGGGTTGTTTACTTATAAAATATGATCAATTAAAGCATGCTAAGTGTCGTGTTTATATGGAAACTTTATGCATTCTAGACACTTATCACATACTTTAGAGGATTTAACATTAGATTTATTTAGAGGTCTTCCCTTGTCTGGTTTCCTAGTACTTTGAACTCGCATATACTATTTTTTAGTAGTAAAATCTTTCTCCTCCCAAATGTTTTTTATTTTTTTAAATTATATATATTTGAAATTTTTAAATTTTTTTAAATTATAGGTAGTATATTTTAAAAATTGATAGAAATTAAATTGTTTGTTTTTTATTTCTTTTATAAAGCACAACATTTAATGTTAATAGATAATAAAACATCAAATTAAATATAATAAAGAATAAAAATATTTCGGTTTAATTACTCTTTGATCTCTTTTTTTGTCTAAAATTGTGAAGTTGGTCTCTAGTTTTTTTTTAATCTCAATTTGGTTTCGATTTTTGAAAAACTTATACAATTTGGTCATTTTAGTTAAATTTCTTGAAACAGATCAATGATTTATCATTAAAATTGACATTGAGATTATGTTAATTACACCAATAAAGCATGTCCTTATTAACAACGTTAATTTTGATGAAAAATTCTTGATCCGCTTCAATATATTTAATGAAAATGACCAAATTACATCAATTTTTCAAGAGTTGGGACCAAATTGAGACTAAAAAAACTTGAGGATCAACTTAACAATTTTTGAAGAAAATAGTGACCAAAAGAGTAATTAAACTAAATATTTATTAAGATATTTAATATTTTCTTTCTCATTGTCTTTTAGTTTTTTTAGAAATTATACTTATCTCTCACTCTCATAAGTTTTCTTTATGTTTTTGAAGAAATAAGAAAGATAGACACAAACTCATTACTTTTGCTATCATTTTTCATTAGTTTTCTTCCTTTCTTGAAGAAAAAAAAAAGAGAAAATTCTCTCTTGTTTCACTTGATAATGAAATATTAGTTTAATAGTTAACATTATTTTTTATCTCATGAACCTTTTGTATATTCATTATTTATGAATATAGAAGGAAAAAAATAATGTATTATGTTTTTTTCATAACCGATTTTAATTGTGACTCGACTATATATATTTTTCTTTTAATAATTATGTCTCTTAGTTTTTTATTATATTATGATAAATTATTTTTTAATTCTATTTAAAAAAAAGGTATATAGATGAAGAATAAAAGAATAGATTCATTATTTAGAAGTGATAAAAATGAAACTTTTCACGAAGATGAAAACAAGATAGATTATATTTCTTCACATATTTTGAAACATTGTAGTAATTATCAAATCTAACGAGCTAATTATTAGTTAGAAGAGTCGTTCTTTGAAGCATTATACTAATGATTTAATCCAATAATAATGAAAGAATTATATTATTTTGACTTCTCCAAAATTTTTTATCGAGATTCTTCGGTGCTTAGACATAAGGCGATTACAAATTATTTGACAACTTCTAATGTGAAAATCAATTTGTCGTAAGTCCAGAAAACTATTTCCCGTGGAAGTAACATTCTAGTAGTTTGTAACACAGTAACAAACTGCACCAAAGTAGCAGGTTGCAACAATGTTGCATAAATTCACAAGTTTGTCTAAAGTTTATCTAAATGAGGCTTCCATAATATTTATTGTTGTGAAGCTTTTTAGTTATTTGTGAAGGCCTTTTCATATTATGATTTTATAGGATATTCGCAAATAATATTGCTAATTTGATTTGAATTATGATATTACGAAAAAAAAAATCATGAAGTATTTTTATAATAATTCATTGATTAATAAATATGTCATTCATTAATTATTAAGTTTATAGCTTAATAAAAATAATTCATTTGTGCTTATCGAAAATATGGGACTGTAAAGAATTTAACACCCTAATTATATATATATATATATATATATATATATATATATATATATATAATAAAATAATAGAATAGAAGATGTAATGTAAGTTATAATATGAAGCTATGTTAAAAACATCTATGATTTTCATCATAGTAAATGATATTTATTATTTTAATTATAATAAATAATATCAGATTACGGGTGAAATAATATTATATTTTGAGTAAATGTTTTGGAGTTACAAAAATTATTCAAAAACATATATCTGAGATAATTCTAACATTGTACACCAATAAAGATAGTTTTTTTTTTTCATTCAACATGCTATTATAATAATAATAATAATAATAATAATAATAATAATAATAATAATAATAATAATAATAATAATAATAATAATAATAATAATAATGAAGGATCTAAATATTTGCACATCATTTTTATTGCAATAGCGAATGATATATATTAGCCTAAAGACGAACAATTCTAAAAAGATATTAATACAAGGGCAAATTATATTACACAAACTTTGGTAACTTTTTTGGTCGTAGGATTAGCTCTTTGTAGGATTGGAGGAGAAGATATTCGTATAGGTGCAGGTGGCTCTATAGGAATGATATTAAGATGGAAAAGAGTTTTGTTATCTCATATTTATTAATATTCATTTTTATATAAAAAATTTATTTTCATTTTCATACTCAAATTTATTGGATATTAAATTTTTGTCCTAACCTCATTCCCACCGGATAGCAGGTATATTCTCATACCCGTACTCGTTTTAGTATGTTGGAGTGTTAATTAATTAATTTTTATAAAATAATAAAAAATTACGATAAAGTAAACATAATATTATCAAATATTCAATATTAAGAGCAATGTTGTTTCTTCAATATTAAATATTTAGAAAGAAATTATAATTGTATACATTTTAAATTAGAATACCAAATAAAATTTAATGAGAACCAACACATGTATTAAATTTGCAAACAAGTTGATAAAATTTAAAAATATTTTTTAAAAATATGAAAGGAAAAAAAATATTCAAATTAAAATATAATTTAAATGTTTGTTCACTTCATTTTTTTTAAATCCTAATTAATCTCTTCTTTTTTGTCATTTCCTTCTTCAGTGCATTCTCTCTCTTTCTTCTTATCTTGTTTCTCTCTTCTTCTCGCCCTTTCATATACTCTGCCCCCAATCTCATTTCGCTCCCATTTCCACCGATTTATATCTTCTAGTTTTCACCATCAATGTCGAATCTGTGAGTCCTAAATTCCCATTTCCTCTCCCTTTCGATTCATGACACAATCACGTTAGACCAAGCTTCTATTTTTTTCCTCTTTCATTTTTCTGTCGCTTTTATTCTTTGAACTGTACAACAACATTTGTTGCTACAATAGGGTAATTTCAATTCCAATGTCAATTTCTAAATATTCTGAATTTGTTTTGTTTCTTTTTAGGTTTGGATTCTAGGGTTCTGAAGTTTCTACGCCTAACCCTGGGGGATATTGATTGGGAAGAGGGGGAAAGGAACCCGAGATTAGGGTTTCCTCGGAAGCTTTGTTTTTATTGGGTAAAATCAAGAGGGTATATTTGGGACTAGGAAGAGGGTTAGGTTTAGAGGATACACTATTTTTTTATGCCCACGAAGAACACGCACAACCCTCACTACGAGACATTGCAAAATTGATTGGAAAGCACCTCTACAACTATGAACCACACACCATGAAACCACCTCTTCAGGTCTGAACCAGCAAGCAAATGGAGAGAAAGAAGAAGATGATAACGACCACAAATGACTTAGGGCAAATTCAAACTTCACCATTCATTAAATAATTTACACACGTAATATTGTACAATTGTTTTTTTACACATCTTCTTCTTTCAATGAAACGTATCTGTTATGCATTGTCACATCACCACAAATTTAACGCCATTTCTGATAATCTGATGGGATGCACCTAATTGATGCACTTAAACTTATTTGGGTACCAAATTGATACCTTTTTTTTGCGGGGTACCAATTTGACACCTTTGACCAAACTGGGTACCTTACGAGTAATTAAACTTAAAAAAAATTATAATACATCACTTGATTAAAATCACGTAAAGAACAAATATTAAACTAATAATAATAAAATTTTAATATAGATCTTCTATCTTTTAAACTTCAATGTTCAATATATGTTAGATGGTGACAAAAACAATTCATGGAAAATAACATTAAATTTTTATATTATAGTAAATAAAATTTATTTATACAATTATAGTGAAAAAATTATAGTATGATTTATAAAAATTATATAAAATATATCAAAATAGTATTCTACATAATAAAAATAAACAACAACAAAAAATATTAAAAAATTATCTAATGTGTGTCTTATAAACAATTTGAAAGACTATTGAATGAAATTGTACAAAGTCAATGGTTGAGAAATAATGATAAGGTGAAAAATACCTTAGAGACCTAAGAAAATTTTTCAAATATCAACATAGTCAATGATTGAGAAATAATGAAATTTGTTTTAACGAAACAAGAGTTCTTCAAATGAAATAAAATTAATAATAATAAAGTAAAGAAAGATAAATTTTTTATATTACCTTATAAATGAAATGTTTATGCTATTAAATACTTAAATTGAGAGTGTTAAACATTCTCATGTGAAAGGAAAATATATAATAAATAAAAATATTAAAGAAAAATATAAATATTCAAATATGAGACATCATAAATATTTAAGTGACATACATCATTTGAACATAATTGACAAAGTTTATGATGAGATGAAAAATATATTGGAGATGCGAATGAATTTCATAACAAACCAAACAATTAAAAGAAATAAAAAATAGAAAGTGGGTAGTAATATATATATATATATATATATATATATATATATATATATATATATATATATATATATATATATATATAAGGTTATTTAATTAACTGTGAATATTTTAATAATTTAAACAGGGACGAGTATTATGGCGGGTATGAGGATGGGGACGGGGTTGATATGTACATCCTCATACCCATCCCCATACCCAATTGAAAAAGTCAGAGATTCCTCATACCTATACCTAGCCAATGTGGGATTCCTCGTTAAAACGGGGATGAGTTCAGACAATATATACGAGGACGGGTTCAGACAATATCCATGGGGACGAGTTTATTTATCATCCCTACTCTAGAAGGGAGAGAATGAATAAAGCCTTTTAAACCTTCACAATAAAAACTGAAATACTCAATAGAAAATAGATTAAGAATAAAACAAATTTTGATATTCGTTCACCCAAAACTCACATTCAATGTCTAGTTCTCCCTTAGGTATATCAATTAAGAGGTTTCACTAGTAAAATAAAATTGATTACAGCATGAGTATCAACCTCTTCAGATTAAACTAGTATTAACCTATTAATAATGACGAATGTTAGAAGGGACTAGAGCCCAAAATTGTTAAATTTTTTGTAAATTAACATATATATGTTTAAATTTTTTTAATTATAATGTAGTTTATACATTAGAAATAGTGAAAATTAAATTAGATCATTTTTTATTCTTTTATAACACAACATTTAATGTTAATAAATAATAAAACAAGAATAAAAATATTTATTAAGATATTATTTATTTTCTTTTTCATTGTCTTTTGAATTTATCACATATTGTACCCATCCTTCACTCTCACATGTTTTCCTTTCTATTTACTAAGAGATAAGTAAGTTTGATACAAACTCATTATTTTTACTCACATCTTTCATCTGTTTTCTTTTATTCTTAAAGAAAAAAAAATAACATTTTTTTATTTCAGTTGATAGTGAAATATTAGTTTAATAGTTAGCATTATCTTTTTAATCTCATGAGCTTGAGCCTGAGCCGATGTATTTTTACTTTTTATGAATCTAAAAGAAAAAATAATGTACTATGTTATTTCATAATCGATTTTTAATTGTTGTTCAATTATCATAAAGTTTTTTTTTCATAATTGTGTTTTTGAATTTTGATTTGATTATGATAACTTATTTTTTAATCTTAAACTTAGAAAAATAGATATATTGATAAAAATTAAAGGATAGATTTATTTTTTTAAAGACATATTCAACTTCTTTACATGCAAGGAAACATCATACTAATAATATAATCATTCAATTAGAGGATTCATTTCTTAAGGTTCAAATAATAATTATAGGTGAGGAGTTTTGTATTTATTGTTTGGAACATGATATAAGAAAATGTCTTCAAATATAGGAATACCCAATATATGATAATATATGATTTCTTTTGTAGATACAATTTTTTTAGTTACAACTATACTAAATTATGTATTAATTTTTATTATATTAATGACAATAATTAAATATATAAATTTTGAGTGTATTATTTTGACTCGTCCAAAAATTATTGGTTAATATCCCTATTAAAGTATCAAAAGTATATTTTGTCAAAGAAACATAAGTATCTGTCTTTCCATATACACCAAGAGTATCACCTTTGTCACTAATATCTTATATTTAACATCTAACTATTTTTCTTTTGCACTTGGACTAGAGGTAAGGTAAAGTCAGAATTTAAATTTCATTTCCAAACCGAATCACAAACCTAATCCTTGAATAAAGAAGAGAACAACTTGTACAAATGTTTTGTATTTAACCTTTTTTGATTCCTCCATTTAAACATTTTATCTTTTTCCTAGTGCTTAAACCAGTAATATTAAAGATGGCTGGTTCTCGCCTCGATAATAAGTAGACCTAGTACAAGTTCGATGGTGAGTGTTTTGTTGTTGAATCTTGTTTCTTCGAGACCAAGTAGTAACCATGTGTAGTCTTTTTCAAAGACCAAATTTGAGGCTACAACACTTCGACAAGCACACATTTTAGGTTAATAGTAGCATATCATAAAACCTTATAGTTTTAAATTATGTAATGAAATTTTAATAAAAAGAAGCTTTACAAACATAAAGGTAAGATTACTTTATTAAAAACTTAGGGAAAATAGGGTATGCGAATTATTTAGTATAGCTTTAGAAAAGATAGGGTCGTATTTGCTCTATATAAAGGTGGGTTTGCGCTTTGTCTGATATAAATTTTAAAATTGACAATAAAATCAACAAAGTACTTCATAACTTTCAGTCCTAAATTTAAGTATCTATATTAATAAAAATTTATCACTAAGTATAATAACTAAATTAAAAATTTTAAAGGTTAATTATTTATTATTAACTGTGAAATAAATACGAAAATATATTATTAAAAAAATATTAAAAATACTATAAAATAAAATTTAAATTCATACTTATAAATTCAATAGTAATAACATAATAAATAAATATGTTTAATCATGTTCATTCAACAAATAAATATATATGATAAAAGATTAGGAAAAAACAATTAATATTAATATAGATCATAAAATAAAATAGACCAATCTAGACTTTGGCGTAAGTTATGTATAAATGCAATGTGTATGAATTGAAAAACTTAAATATCCCGTTTTTTCCACATGATCCCTCCGTCAAAGAGTAATTCTATTTTATTTTATGACATATAATAGTTTATTTTTTTAATTTTTATAATTATATAAATTTATTTTGATATAAATATATCTAAACATTTTTATTTATTATTTCATCAATATCATAAGTATACATGGTCAAATACTTTTTTAGTGATATACCCTTTTACTTACAGTAAATAATAAATAGTTAATCTTTTAAGTTTTGTTTTAATTGTTATACCATATAATAAATTATTATTTTTATAACATTTAAATTTAGTCCGTTCTACCAATCGCATTCTTAAGGGTATGTTTGAATAATAGGATGAATTTGTGAAAGTGAAAAAGATCGAAAATCTACTTGGTGTAGTGTGGAAAGTTTTTCATGTAAAAGTAATTTCATGTTTTGTGTTTTTAATTTTGTTTTTGGTGAATTCATCACATATCCATATCCATAAAGACTAAGATTAAATATATTTTTTATCTTTTAGTACAAATTGGAATTAGTTTCTCTTGAAAGTCTTAACCAATTTTGTTCGTTAATTCTATAAATGCATGGGTTTAGTCATTTTAACCAAATTTTATCAAGTTTATTTGATGTTTAAAACATATTTTTTTTATCACCAAAGAATAAATTTAAATTAAAAGGAGCACTTGAGGGGTATTCTCTAACCCTTAAATAAAAAGTATTGTTATACACATTGATGCTTTAGTTTAGCATCATAACTCCACCAAAACAAAAGATTCCACCTAAATCAAAACATCTCATTATAGTATTTTAGTTTGTTTACATCGTTTAATACATGTTCATTTCAATGTTAACTGAAAAACGTCATTTAAAACGTAAAATAATTTTTTGGTTTAAAGGACTAAATCCATGCATTTATAAAGATAAATGACTAAATTGGTTCAAGGTTTTCAAGAGGGACTAATTCCAATTTTTATTAAAAGTTGAAGGACTAAAAATATATTTAATCTTTAATAGTATTATCATTGATCCAAACACAATGTGAGAGAAGAAAAGGTTTAATTTCTCACTTTTTATATATTATGTTCATAAATACTTGATAAGGACAACTAACATGATATTAATTGAATAGGATAATCCAAATTGTACAATTTCTATTTAGAAGTTGACTTAAAACTTAATCTAATGTGACAAAATTATTTTATAAAATGGGATTTGTATCCATTTATATATTGTAAATTAATTTTATCTCTAGTTGATGTGTACTTTGAATACATCCCTTACACCATATACATACCAAGTTTGTGACTAGATATTAATGAATAATCCGATAATGGGTGAAACAATATACTTAACAAACAATAAATTTTCTTAAAATGAATTCTAACTCATTATTCTGATACCATATTAAAAAGTAGAATTTAAACTTAATTTAACTTTACAAAACTATTATGTAAAGAAAAATTTAAGACTATTTATATACTTTTGTTCCTGCAGAGAACAAACAAGAAGTCAGACACAAGAGTCACCTTACCATGTAGTCCGCTATCTCCTCAGTTGGCCTCTTCCCATTCGATAGATGTCGGCTTGAACCCAGGAGGGGTTACCTG
>Ga0214542_1004604_pt1 | contig 27153 bp, 32 predicted proteins | sample CNSS1metaG_FD_160096 | JGI IMG/M metagenome (GOLD analysis project Ga0214542, IMG submission 160096) | Root nodule microbial communities from cowpea collected in UCLA plant growth center, Los Angeles, California, USA - CNSS1 | ecosystem: Host-associated > Plants > Roots > Nodule | place: USA...
CCAAACAAAATCACAAAAATTAGCATAAAAACAAATGACCAGTTGTTATACAGTTACAGAGCCAATTGTAGTGAACGAACCTGTTATACAAGAATGTTCTCATGGTGAATGATAATAGTTTTGTCCCAGTTCCACTGGATCAAACAAATGTTCAAGCTCTTGACAAGTGCGTACACAATGTCTTGTTCAAAGATTAAACTCTTTTTCTCTTGCCACAGCTAGAAAGATGCATAAATTCAGCTATGAGCACGTGAAGTAGTTTTAAACTAACAATTTCGGATGAATAAGCGAGCTAACATGTGAGAAATTGAGAGAGTGAAAAACAATTTCGGAAAACCAAAGAGGGCAAACGAAAAATCGGTACCAATTGAAACATTTGATTGTGAGACGAAGATCCTGAGTTTGATAGATGAAGAGTTGTTGAGAGATGGATGACATTTTAGGGCACACGAGCACAGTGATATGAGTATAGGATATACTAAGAAGAGAGAAAAGTAAAAAAAATGAAGAGAAGGAAGTTACAGAAATTAGAAGAAAGAAAAGGAAAAAATCGGCGGGAATAAAATGCAAGGGAAATTTTCTGGGGTTTTTGAAAGAACCGCTTATATTTTTTGGGGGTTTCGAAAACCTCTGGGAGTCGTATCATTTATTGGAGGTTACTGTAACCTCAAGAAATAAACCCCAAGTAAAATTAAATTTTGCTGTAGTGAGGTCAACAACAACATCACCTCACACACATGCAAATAAAATGAAATTAAAGTGAGTAAAAGTTAACATGGGCTTTGTCTTCTTTGCTTGGAAGCATAGGCAAATAAAAAAAATCAAACAACCCCTCTCAGATGTGGGGAGTAGTAGCAAATTATATGGGGAGTAGTGGCAAAGATTTTGGTCTTCATAATTTTGTAAAATACCTTCTCATAAACAAATAATCATAACAACCAATTCATAAAATATTAGCCAAAATACGAAGACCAAAATATTAGCCACTACTCCCCATATAATTTGCGACTACTCCCCACATCTGGGAGGGGTTGTTTGATTTTTTTATTTGCCTATGCCTCCAAGTAAGGAAGACAAAGCCCATGTCAGTCCTTACTCATTTTAATATAATTTTATGTGCACGTACGTGAGGTGATGTTGTTGTTGACCTTATGCTCGGTGTTACAATATTTTTTACGAAATTATGAAGACCAAAATATTAGCCACTACTCCCCATATAATTTGCGACTACTCCCCACATATGGGAGGGGTTGTTTGATTTTTTTATTTGCCTATGCCTCCAAGCAAGGAAGACAAAACCCATGTCAGCCCTTACTCACTTTAATTTAATTTTATGTGCATGTATGTGAGGTGATGTTGTTGTTGACCTTATGTTGGGTGTTAGAATATTTTTTACGAAATTATGAAGACCAAAATCTTTGCCACTACTCCCCATATAATTTGGTACTACTCCCCACATCTTGGAGTGGTTGTTTGATTTTTTTATTTGCCTATGCCTCCAAGCAAGGAAGACAAAGCCCATGTTAGCCCTTACTCACTTTAATTTCATTTTATTTGCATGTGTGTGAGGTGATGTTGTTGTTGACCTTATGTTGGGTGTTCGTTTTTTTTTACGAAGTTCTGAAGACAAAAATCTTTGCCACCACTCCCCATACAATTACAGACCACTCCCCACCTCTCGGAGCAGGGTTTTTTCCAACATTTTGAAATGGTTTTTAGAAACCAATATGAAGCAAATTGGAGCAGTTAATAACTTGAATAACATCACATACATAACAGTGTTGGTGGTGCTTCTGCTTTACCATACAAACTTCAACATAAAATGCACTTAACAACATCTAAAGAACAACCTAAAGACATCTTAAATAAGATAACCCCATTTCTCTCCCTCTGCCGCACAAACAACACTTTCTCCGCCTCTCTCTGTCTGCAACGCGTTTCTCTCCCTCTGTCGCACAAACAACACTTTGACCGCCTCTCCTCCGACTTTCTCACGCTCCACTCTACAACGCCTTTTTCTCTCCCTGTCTCCCCAACACTCAACTTTCTCTCTCCATGTCTGATTTCGTTTTGGCAAAAAGGATTTTGATGGTAACTTCCACGCAGGTGACAATGGCTTAGGTTTCATTTAAAAAAAAATAAATTAAAAATAAAAAAAGCCTGTCACGTCACCCATGTCAAAAATGAGTTCAAAATTTATGTTCAAATATCATTTCCGTAAAAAGTTATAGTGTGTATTTTCTATTCTTCATCTCTTTATGTTTTTTTTGTTCGTACTAGCATAGGTGAGTCTTTTCAAGAACACCTACAATCAAAACATTTTAAAAAGTAAATCACTTATAAAGTTTCGTCTTATACATTTCATCAAATGCAAATACTATTAATTGATTGCATAGAATATAACACAATTGTCTCAATATTCCCTATTAAAACGATATTTGTGAAAAGTGAAAATAAAAATTAAAAATCATAATTCAACTCTCCTTTCGTGTGTTTTTTCTATTTCCAAAAATGATATAAAAACTCCGTCTCTAAAATTTTCTGTTTTCAAAACTCAAACCAAGTGTTTAATTTTCAAATCTGGAACATGATCTTCCAAGTAGAAAATTCAATGAAAAGCTTAAGAAAAAGGACAATAGCATTTGTTCAAGTAGTTGTAATGCCAGGCAGAGTAGCAAATCTGCATACATAAGAATAAGTTGTCAAAAAGTAACGAAAATTTATACAAGAACAAAATTGGAGATCACATAAGCCGCTACTTTTTTCTGCATTAGGAATAAATACCAATAGACCACTAAAAGAATACTTGCTCATTTTAATGTAATATATATTTTATGTTGTTTATTAATATGTTTAGTTTTCTTAGATGAATTGAAGTGCATTTCGTGTACCACAACACTTTCAATCAGCATCTCTTATTTCTTCACTCCTCGACTAAAAGAAATTCGTAATTTTATTTAAAATGCTAACCAATTTAAATTTGAATGAGCTAAAATTACACTTACAAGTTTGATCTAAAGTATGTTTACTCAAATTCCGCACATACAACACAAGTCCCTGGTTGAAAATTTGATTAAACTCTCCCTTTGCTACAGGCGATATCAATGGAATTAACTTCACACATATAAGTAGGAACCAACACCTATTCCACACTAAAAATATTAGGCATTTCTGGAACGAACTAATAAAGTGAAACGGCATCGAAGATTCAGAATTTACAGAAATGGCATGCTATTAGAAAAAGATTCTCTTTCAATTAGACTCTGACAAAGATACCCCATCATCCTCATAGAACTTAACCTGGCAAAGCCTTCCACCTGCTTCATCCGCAAAGGCTATTTTTTTCCTCTCTTTACGCACTACATCTTGAGGAGCAGGACCATCATCAGATAATTTCTGAATTTATCAAGAACAGTAATTAGCCACACACAAAAGAGGAAAGAAGAAACAGAAAACCATAAAAACTGATAAAATTTAACAGCTTCAACAGTGACGTAAGAGATGAACAAACCATTATTTTACAGAAACGGCTGCAATCTCTTGACATGAACGCCAGCCATCGTTTTGAAGCTTCTTCAGCTCTTGTTGCATTCTTGACAGCCACTCTTGCCTGAAAATCAATACCAATACTCGTTAACTATTGACTAGAAAACAAATTTATCAATTAAATACATAACTCCACTAGAAATTTTGAAATTACTAGAACTTAGCAACGCTTTGCGTTTTGCCTTTTAACCGGGAACAGAAGAGCTATAGCCATCAGTAGGGGTATGCATGGATTAGGTTGGGTTGGGTTTGAGCAACCCCATCACTGAACCCAATCAAAAAGTTTCGGATTGAGTCGAGTCTAGCAGGCGTCAATCAAATTATCACCATTTCTATGCAGAAAGTAATATTCACTATTAATAGGATTGTGGTAATCATACCTCATTTACTTTATGCCTCAAAGACGTATTCAGACAGAATTCAGATCGTAACATGTCATCCACAATGTCCTTCATTGACTTCAATTCCTTTGTCAGTTTCATGGCAAGACATTCTGCATCATGCATTTGTTGCTGTGTAAATGCAATTGCACTCTTTGAGCAGCTTTGTACAGAACTGCACCCTAGGCGGGTGGCTTGGCGAGAAGAATGAGGGATCTTGGAAATCCCTTTAGGATGAGAAACTCTTTTAGTCCTAGGAATAACACTAATTTTGTTAGGGATATCAGTAAATCGAGCGCCTGTGATATCATCACACCCTTCAGCTGTACGATTATCAGTCTGCTCAGAGAAGTATATTTGTCGTCCCTTGCTTTCTGAGAACATTGTAACCCAGTATAAGAATAAATTGAGGTAAAAGGTCAAGCTATGAAATGAAACAAAATAATAATGTATGCATGACAACAAGAAATTAGATATCAAAACAGAAATTCGTTGCAGTTTTCATAGGAATAAGTACGTTTGAGAAAATTGAGAAATTAGTTCATAAGAGTCGTAAGAAAATTACTTTTACTCATTAAATAAAAGCCTATTTTATTTCATTAAGATTTTAACTCTAAGATAGTAGATCAAAGTTAGAAATATTGCTTGTTTCAAACATAGTTTATCAGAATATTACAATTAACGATTTGAATACTACAATGCAATACATTTTGGCTATTCTACCGATTCGTATCTTAAGATGAATCTTAAATGACTTTGTATCTTAGAATACATGAATGAATCTACATAATTTTTATCACTGATACTTCAACAATTCATGTCTTTCAATTTTTCGCCAATTCTTAAGAAAGAAACAAAAGAAGTCATGCGAGCTCTGAATTTTTGAATGGAAAGGAATTTGGAAGAACACTTGTATTTATTTGTCACTCACTCGTTCAATGTGTGTATTCTATCTAGTAATTTAACTGTTTTGTTTCCATTCTTCTAAAATAAGGACCTCACAAACTTAGATATACCTAATTGTTTTGCTTTTTTATATATGTTTTGTTCATATTTGTAGTTTCATTGAACACTCTACATAATCTATGATATATTTAAAATAATTTTCACTGTACCTAGACCATACGAATCTATACAAAATTACGATTCACGATTTAAAATATATTTTGACAACCATGATTTGAATCAATTCGATAACCTGGTTTCAAACATTAGTCTGACTGCCACAACAACTACATCATGGTTTAGCTTTCCCATATTATGATACTTTTAATACAGCCTATATCTATAAAACAACATTTTTATCTTTTTCAACAAAACCTCTAATTTCTAAAAATCCATATTTCTTTCCATGATTGTTGAGTTCACAGTTTGAAACAAATAAAGGTTGGGGAATTTAATTATGTAATTGTTGATGAATCAAGATCACAGCATAATAAAGAAGATGGTGTAATTAGATCACATACTCAATTTTTTTTTACGATTCAAATCAATAGTCTTCACAGCTTTACAGTGCTTTTCCAGAGAAGATGGTGAAATTTCCTGAAAAGAAATCAACTAATGAGAGGAAGCAATAATATAAATCAAGTCATAAATTTATTGATGATATTTGTACCTGTCTTGTTGATAATAGCCTTTCATAATGATGCAGCTTTGAACTACCATTACATTCATTGTTTACAGAAGCAAATGATTGTATTTCCTCATATTCAGGTGGATCATCTGAGCAACGAACCAGATATCCATCAAGATTAAGGTCATGTTCCATAGTAGGGCTGGTCTCTACTACCTGATCCTCAGCACCGGGAGTAAATTCATCATTACTGCAGTCACCGAGAAGAATGTTATCATCTTTAAAATCTACACCCAGGTAATCAAGATCTTTATGAGTAGCCACACTACGTAGGGTGACTGCAGAGTCACTGTCACCATCCGGTTGACTGTCATGAATATCAGGGATTTGATCTTCAACCATAGAGATTTGTTGTGGGGCGATGTAATGGTAATCTGGATGAATGATACGCTCTTCACTTTTGAATTCTATCGCAGGCATGTCTGGAAACTGGCCATCGCTTAGTTGAGAATTACTTATCCCAACATCCATGTTAAATGGACCCACCATTCGTAATGGAAGAAAATCCATACATCTTTGCTGCGCATTTTTTAATTCACTCTTCAAATTCCATTTGTAGATTTTCTCTGCTTCTTGTACTTCTACAATAGAATAGTCATCTGGCCCACCAAAATAGTCAGTTTCAGGAACCTCACATTTCACTTCCACAAGGGCAGCCGAATCTCCATTGAAGGATAGGATCTCTTTATTGTTATCTATCTCTTCACTGGAGGGTGAGAAATCTTGACAGTCTACGATCTCTTCGCTAGTGGGTGGGAAATCTTGACCGTTTTGGATCTCTTCACTAGTGGGTGTGAAATCTACACTGTCTAGGATCTCTTCTAATTTGACAACTGGCATAACCTCTTGGGTATAAGCAGAGATTGTTTTTTTGAAGCACCTTTTCTTTGCCTTCATATTATTTGACAGTTTAGATTTCCAGCTACCGAGAGTCTCCATGAAATCAGAATCATCATCAGCTTCCATTTGCGCCTCACCGTTGTCCTCCAGGAATGAATCTTCAATTTTTATGTTTCTTCTAGAAGACTCGAGACCTTGTGAGCGTTTTCTCTTCCTTGCTTCGCAACTTTCTTTAATTTGGCTCAGGGTGATATTGTCAAAGTCGTTATCATCCAAGTTATAGATTCTCTGATCATCATCATCATTGACATTATATTCTGAAGCATCAGCATTGGTTTCCTCAATTTCACCATAGCATGACCTTTCAGCCATTCCATCATCATTATGAGACAATAAGCCATCATCATATATGTCTGTGATATTTTTAAATTTAAGTTTTGGTTGTCCACGAGCAACATTAGGGGCTTTTGAAACTAAACCACCTTTAATAGCCAGAATGAAATGAAGATAACCACAACCCCGTAGCTCCATATAGTTGCTCTAGTGCTCCGCTAACAAATCAGAATCTTTGCACAGTATTCTTCCAATTTTCTCTGAATCTATGGAGAATCAAAAAACACTGGAAACAGTATAAACAAACACTTAGAAAAACAACTTAAGGCAACTCACTGGAAGTACTTGCAAAATAACAAAGGAAGTTTTTTCCTTGAAATAACTCATTTAAACATCAAAAGTGAATCAATCTTCTTTAAAAGCCATCGACTGTTTATAGTTTTGCGAAGTAGAGGTTATCAACTAGAAGATTGTCAAGAAAGAAGATACTCAAAAAATACAACGACGGTAAAATTATGTGAAGACTTCAAATCATAGACTACAAAAGTTACCAAAAAGAAGTACCGTTCTGAAAATGTTAACAAGTGGGATGATGTAAATCTTGTGTAACTGTTGACAACTGCTTCGATGGACAGTCTATATATAGGGCTTCTTAGTTAGAAATAAGGTTGATAAACAAACACTTTTACTGAGAAAGACTGTAATGCTGAGAACTGAAAATGGCAAACAGCAAATCGGGAATAATGCTTTTGGTCACCCCAATTTACACTTTTCTTCGCAATTGCTTGCTTTCTTGTTGGTAATTTCTCATTTTGATTTATACAACAAAATAATAGCGCAAAAAATTCAAATAATTCCAAGAAAATTTAAATACCTGAATTACACGTTTCAATATATCCCAACTTTCTTCTTCCTATCTGGTACAGATCCAAAGACTTGCGCAACCTAATCAATTGCAACAATAAAGAAACACAATTATTGAAAATGCTATCACCGTTCCATAAACTAAACCCGCGGTTAGCAAAGACAGAAGCCTAGAACTAAATCTGCATTATGAGAACCACGAAGAAAGCAAAAACACCATATAACAGCAAAAAAACGGAGCCATACTCAAATCAAAGCGATGACACACAGAACAGCCAAAACTAAAAATGCAAAAAATCTAAATCATACATACCACCATCGGATTCACTCAAATCTTAAGAAATGAACCCTAAAGTCAGATTTCAGACGGCTAAATTAACCCTAAAAATCGAATGGATTCATCACCAGTTTCAAGGTCCTCTTTCGATTATAAAATCCACACCAGAGAGAAAAAGAAAAACTAAAAGATTGAACAGAAGACAAAATCAGCAGTAGCCTCTAGAACCAAGAAAATTAACCACAAAATCAGTCATGGGAGGTAAAACACAACGAAGCATTTAGGGGGCTTAAAAAGTCAAATGTGAAAAGCTTAAGAAAAATTGGTTAAAAATCGAAACAAAATATAAGAAGAAAAAAAAGCAGATTCTGAATTTTCAGATCTGAAAGAGAAAAACATGGTTTTGCAAACGGAAGTGGAATTCATGAACAAACACTCGCCTGGTTAGATGAAACGCTGTGTTTTGGAACGCGGAGGAAGAGGAGGCACGGATCTGAGTTAGGGCGAGCTCGCGAAAGTGAGAGTGTGTGTAAGATTGAAAACATGTTCTGGGAGCATTCTTTAGTAATGATGAGCAAGCGCGCCAAATGAAATTGGCGGGAGCCTATCATATATATTTTAATAATACTAAAAAGATATACCGAAAACTATGAAATTAATTTTTATTTTTATTTTAGACAAAGTTCAGGTCAAAAGGAAAAGGAGGGGTATATGACATATACACGTATATCACATATACACGTATATACCTATATCACATATACACGTATATCACATATACACGTATATCACATATACACGTATACACATATACACATATATACATATGTTGATATTTGAAAAGGTTTCTTAAATCTCTAAGATATTTTTTGTTCTTGCAGAAAACAAATAAGAGATGTCAGACACTAGTATCACCTTACCTCAATTCGCAATCTCTTTAGTAAGCTTTCTTCCGGCTTGCATATGCTATTTGTTGGTGTCCCGGCGTGGACCAATTTGGACCCGGGAGGGGTTACCTGTGGAGGAGACTCCGACACTCAAGTCAGCTAAGAATTCTCAGAAAGTCAAATCTCGTGATTATTGGATTAATGAATGTGTACCTTTAATTTGTGGGGTCCATGCATATTTATAGATTATTAATTATGTCTAGCCACGTCGCGGGCTGGGCTTTTGATTGGGTCGCATATATTGTTTGTTATACATGATTATTGTTTACGTCTTTAAGGGGCTATGTAGGCGGATCTCATGGTTGTAATCAGGTTAGGTCGCCTAGGTGTAGTACACCAGTCCCCCAGCCTGTGCCGGTGTATCTATAGCGGCAAAGGATGATAAGTGTTTGTGTGTTGTGTTAGGCCGCCTAGGTGTAGTACACCAGTCCCCCAGCCTTTAAGTGTGATGAACAGTATTAAGGCTTGGAATCTAAATAGGTTTGTGGGAGGTGAAGGGGTGACAGATGTCAGAGGTCTTTTGCGCCGTCATTTTGATGTTTGTGACTTTTCGTGTACATTATGACATTTCGCATGCTCTATGACTTTTGGCGGGAAGGGGTTGTAGCGTTTTGGATCGATGTTTATAAATGAGGGTGCTATTGAGAATGTGTTTCTGTTGGTTCATTTGTAAGAATTCTGAGATCAGTAATTTGCGTGCGTTAGAGCTGTCTGATTAGTTCTTTGTTCCTGCCGACATCTTTCTTACTTAAAAAAGGTATGTCTAGTACTAGTGGTAGTGTGTCATTATCTCATCGAGTAGTGGGAGTGGGCAGTTTAGAGAAGATATAGGTAGACAATCTAAGGAGGGGAGTGGTAGCCCCGTGGTTGGGACGGGAAGAATCCCTATGGAGACGATAACTGAAGTGAGGGAAGACCCTAAAGAGGAGATAGCAGAGAGTAGTTGGTCGACGAAGACCGGTTATGAATGGCTTGCTGCTGATGTTCGAAACCAATCTTCGTTGTTCAGATGGTCGAGGTTGCTTAACTCATGGATGAACTGTACTCATGTCATAGGGAGGGACGTAAGCCGTGATATAGTGTCCCTGGGACGGGTGAGCGTTGTTGAACGTGTCTGCCACGGTCAGGAAGGAGAGGCTGATAAATTTTTCTACATGTATATGTGTCATTTTTCACAATTGCATGTGAGGCTATCGTTGGATGACTTCACCATGGGGGTACTCCATCTATTGAATGTTGCCCCTACTCAGCTGCACCCGAACAGTTGGCCATACTTGCAAGCTTTTTGCGTTGTTTGCCGATCGTTATACCTGTGACCTTCTCCACATGCGTTTTTGTATTTCTACAACACAAGGCTGCAACAACCTACAACATGGTTATCTTTGGTGAGCATACCGAGTATAAGTAGGCTGGATGCGTTTACCTAGTCGTTCAAACATTTCAAAGATGGGTTTTTCAAAGTGGTGATGAAGGAAGGTGGGAGGCCGTATTTCTTCAATGATGATGGGAGTACTAAATTTCCTTTTAGTTGGATGGATAACCCGTGGCAATATAAGGACATGAAGCCTGATGAGTTATCGGTGGTGGATAAGGAGGTGGTGGAGGTGCTAATGAAGTTTACTGATAGGTTGCACACTAAGGGCTTAGTTAGGGTTTATAATTTGGTTCATCCGATTATTGATATTGAAGGTATCTTTTTGTAATTTCAAATGTTTTAATGTGTCTAAGTGAACTAACCGGCATTTGGTGTGAATAATGCAGGACATATGGCACAACTTGGGAAGAAAAATTTGACCCTTTTTCAGACACTAAGGAAAGAGAAGGCGGCTAGGGCGAAAGCTGCTGGGAGCACTAAAGTTCCGAATTTGCAAGAATCCCTTGTGGAAGTACACATGCACAGGGGTACCAAGAGAAAGGCAGAGTTGTCGGCTAGGCTCGATAAGGGAAAGGATGTAAAGAAGGTCTAGGCCGCGCTGTTAGGGCCAGGATCATCCACTGGTGGTAAAGGCCCTTAAGTTGGATTGATCGAGTTGCCGGAGACGGTTGTTCGGTGAGACATTGAAATCAATGTGTCGGAGACGTTGATCAACTCAATTGATAGCATGGAGCCTAATGCTTTGGTGAAGGCTATGGTGGAGTTCAACAGCAAGGCACTGATATTAGGTCGTCGAGTTGGGTCGTTGTATCAACGGGAACTAAAGGAGGGGAATCGGGAGAAGCTGGAGGAATTGCAGAGTTAGGTCGACAAGTTCGCGGAGGAGAAGGAAGCGTGGGAGAAAGAAAAGGAAGAGTGGAGAGAAGAGAAGAAGAAGTTAGGGACGTGGAGGGTTAGGTGTTTGGATTCTGAGGAGAAGTTTAAGGCTAAGGTTGCTGACCTTGAGGCTGATTATGATGAGTTAAAGGAAAAGCATGAGGGCTTGGAAGTGGAATTGGAGGATCTAAAGGGGTGTATTATTCAAGAACATATTAATGGGTTCCAGAAAGGCTTGAGACAGGCATCATTTTTTTGTAAGGATAAAGATGTGGCTGATCCGAGGTTTGATGTAAATAAGGATGTGGTGGATGGACAACTTGTCAATGAGGTTAAGTCAAGTCCTGAGGGGGAAGGAGAGAAAGTAGCGGTTGAGGACGAGAAGAATGAAGAAGAAACCGTAATGGGTGGTGATGAACAGACTTAGGATGAATTTTCTTGATGCTTTTGTTTTTTCAATTCATTCTAAGTTTGTAATAACTGCTACAATATTTCTTTTTGTCGGTTAATGTGATCATATTGTGGATTATATCTGATGTTTGATTGTGAACGCATTTGTTTGAATGACGCTATGTACTTAGTTTGTTTATTGAATGTGTTATTGGTTGGGAACTTAAACGATTGCAAATTAGGTTAAGGGTGTTCGACCAGGTCGCTTCCTTGTGGGAAAGGTGGGGAACTTACACGATGTAAATTAGGTTAAGGGTGTTCGACCCAGGCCGCTTACTTGTGATAAGGGTGGGGAACTTAAATAATATAAAGGTTGGATGCAGAGGTGAGCGTGTAATCAAGAACCCTTTGTTTTATTCATAATTTTTGGGGTGCCTCGTTAAAAACTCCCTGGCAAAACCCTCTTTAGGGAAAAATGCCAAGTGAGGAAAAAGAGTACACCCAGGGTTACAAGTGTTTGGTATAGTAAGTATTCTAACTAAAGTAAAATTTGAGATGGGACACGTTCCACATATTCAGTATCTCTTCGCCTGATAACTGCTCAAGCTTGTAAGCGTCACCTCCACCATCCTCTCAAATTCGGAACGGGCCGTCTTAATTGGCGGAGAACTTGTCATCCTTCTTTCTTGCGCTGTTGGCCATCCTCCAAACTAGGTCTCTTTTAACGAATGATCGCGGGCATAAGTTGGCGTTGTATTTTCTGGCCGCTCTTTGTTTAGCTGCTAAGTTGCGTATTTGTGCTTTGTCTCTTAGTTTAGATAAGAGGTCGAGGTGAGTGCACATATTTTGGTGGTTCTGATCCGGGTCGTAGAGATGGTTCGCCAATTTCTACCAAGATCATGGCCTCTGTGTCGTATACAAGGCTGAATGGAGATTCGTTTGTTGCTGACTAGAGGTACACTTGTAAGCCCATAACACTTCTATTAATTCTTCTGGCCATCGGCCCTTGGCGCTATCCAGTCGCTTGCGTAACTCTACTAGTATAACTTTGTTGGCTGCTTCGGCTTGCCCATTGGTCTGCGGATGTTCGACAGAGTTGGTTACATGTTTGATGTCGAGGCTGGTGTAGAACTTGGCGAGTTCTTTGCCTATGAACTGTCGGCCGTTGTCGGTTATGATCGTATATGAGATGCCATATCGGCATATGATATCTTTCCAGACGAACTTCTGGACTTGTTGAGTTGTGATGATGGCTAACGGTTTGGCCTCTATCCATTTAGTGAAGTAGTCGATGGCTACTATAAGGAATTTCACTTGGCCTTTTCCTGGGGAAAAGGGGCCGAGAATGTCCATTCCCCACTTTGCGAAGGACCTTGGGGAGAGTATGGAGTGGAGTTGTTCTTGCTCTTGGTAGATGAGGTTGCCATGCTTCTGGCAAGGTATGCACTTTTTGACAAAGGTGTGGCAATCTGCCTCCATGGTTGGCCACAAGTAGCCGGCACGAAGGATTCTGGTGGTCATGGTTCGTGTGCCGGAATGATATCCGCATATGCCTTCGTGCAATTCTTTTATTATGTACTGGGCTTGTTCGGCTGTGACACATTTGAGGAGTGGCTGGCCGTATCCCCGCTTGTATAAGTCATCTCCTATCATCGTGTACCTGGTGGCTTTAGCCAGTCAACTCTTGTTAGCATCAAGCGGGGGGTTACCGGTTCGGAGGTACAAGATGTAGGGAGTTGTCCAATTGTTGGCTTGGTTTTGGGCTAGGTCAAGGCAAGTGTTTGTTGTGGATGGTGCGGATAGTGTTTGTTGTAAGATGGATCTATGTCGGCTCTTTAACTTAGTACTGGCTAGTTTAGATAATATGTCGGCCCTGACATTTTCAGTTCTAGGGATGTGTTGGATGCATACTCGTTCAAAAGCAGATTGAATGACGTTTCAGACTAGGTGATAATATTGCAGGAGGGTAGGGTCTTTGATCTGGAATTCGTCGTTTAGATAGCCCACTGTGAGTTTAGAATGGGTTTTGCACATAAGTGTTTTGACGCCGACTTTATGGGCGAGGGATAAACCAACGAGGATGGCTTCATATTCGGCTTGATTGTTGGATGTCTTGAAGGCGAAATGAAGGGATTTTTCTATGAGGATGTCGTTGGGGCCTTCAAGGATAATACCGGCACCTGTCCCCTTTGGATTCGAAGAACCATCAACATAAAGTGTCCACAGGTTTTCTTCGGGGGTGTGTTGCAGGTTGTTGACAAAGTCGAGGAGGCATTGAGCTTTAATGGGGTCGTGGGGTTCATAGCGGATGTTGAACTCGGATAGTTCTACGGCCCAAGACGACATGCGACCGGCAAGGTCTGGCTTCTAGAGTATCTTTTGGATGGGGTAATCGGTTTTGACGATGATGTTGTAGGCGTCGCGCTGTATGCGCTAGGGATAAAGCCAATTTCTCCACCATTTGGTATCTGGTTTCTGGATCCTGCAAGATTCGATTGACGAAGTATACAGAGTGCTGAGTGCCATCCACATCTTGGACTAGTGCGGCGCTTACGGTGTGATCCATGGCAGTGATGTAGACAAGGAGGGGTTGATGAATGTTTGGTTTATGGAGGATGGGTGGTGATGTTAAAGTATTTTTGAGGTTTTGGAAAACTTGCTCACATTCGTCGTTCCAAGAGAACATTGCAGATTTCTTCAGTAGTTGAATGATGGGCTGAGTTTGCTCGATTAATTTGGGTAGGAAGTGGGATATGGCGATTAGACGACCGATGAGGCGTAGTACCTCTTTGACATTGTTGGGACTTCGTATCTCAATGATGACATTGCATTTCTCGGGGTTAGCTGTGTCAGCATGAAGCCAAGGAATTTACCACGATCGACGCCGAAGACACATTTTTCGGGGTTGAGGCAGAGGTTGTACTGCCGTAATGTGGAAAACACTACGGATAAGTCTTGAGCGTGCTGGTGATGACTCGGGGATTTGACAACCATGTCGTCGACGTATACTTCGACACATTTGCCCATTATATGGCTGAAGACTTTATCCATCAACCGTTGATAAGTGGCTCATGCGTTTTTGAGACCGAACGACATGACTTTATAAAGGTAGTTGGCGTCGTCTGTGATGAAGGCGGTCTTGTTCATATCAGTTGTGGCCATTGGGATCTGATTGTATCCGGAATATGCATCTAGGATAGTGAGGACCTTGTTGTCGGCGACACCGTCAACTAGCCGGTCGATATTGGGCAAGAGGTAGGCGTCCCTGGGGCAGCCCTTATTGAGATTTGTGTAATCAACACACATTCACCATTTACCGTTAGCCTTTTTACCAGAACTACGTTGGAGAACCAGGTGGTGTAGTGGGCTTCTTCGATGAAAGCTATGTTAAGTAACTTGTTGGCTTCGATCTTTGTTGCTATTCGACGTTCTTCACCAAGCTTCCGTTTTTTCTGAGAGACATATCTGGCTTCTTTGTAAATGGAAAGTTTGTGGACCGCGACTTGAGGGTCAACGCCGGGTAAGTCAGCGACAGACCAGGCAAAGAGGTCGGTGTTGCTGATGAGGGTAGATGTGAGTATTGCACGCTGTTCGTGTTAAAGACCGGTGCCCATTTTGAGGGTGCGTCCATTAGGGAGTTCTAGGGGTAAAGTTTCATCAAGAGGCTCGAGACGTGCATCGCGACCTACTCTAGGGTCCAAATCATCTCCAGATAAGGCTATGTGAAAGTCAGGTGGACGTTCAATGTTCTTTGTTTGAAGAATGGGTAGTTGTGGTCGTAGACTAGCCATGTAGCATTCGCGCGCGAGCCGTTGGTCGCCGTGGATGGTAAGGATGTCTCTAGATGGGGAGGGAAATTTCATGGCTAGATGAGGTGTAGATACGACTACGCCGAGAGTGTTGAGGGATGGTCGACCGAGAAGTACATTGTATGATGTAGGCGTGTCTACGACAAGGAAACAGATAGGGATTGTTTTGGTTTGAGTGCCATCACGAAAGACGGTATGGAGGTCAATGTACCCGCGAATTGAGACCTTCTCCCCGGAGAAACCGTATATGGGTTCATCATAGGGAACCATGGCATCCAGTATAGGATGTCGACTAACTGTCTTGGTCGATAAGCACTTTCTTGACTGCATAGTTTTCCAGTTCGACCGTGATGACCATGGAATCATCCTGCTGGTGATCAACACCATGGAAGTCATTGTCTGTGAAGGTGATGGGAGGCATGCGACGTCTGTGGTGGGAGTGGGTGATGTGGTTGATGGACTGGAGGTGGCGAAGATGTTTCTTTTTAGTCGAGGAGGTGGAGCCTCCACTAGCGAAGCCGCTAGAGATAGTGTTAATGGTGTCTCGTAGTGAGGGGTCAGTTGGGGCAACATTAGTGCGGGCAGGTTGTGGGTCATGACTGGTGGGTTGGGGAGTACGTCTGTCGCGACGAGAGTCATGGGGAGGATGTCAGTGATCGGATCGTGAAGGATGTGGGTGGTTGTCTCTGCGGATGAAGCGGCGGAAATGGCCAACACAAACTAATTCTTCTATCTTATCTTTGAGTGCTTTACATTCGTCTATAGTATGGTCGTTGTTACGGTGATAGCGGCAGTATTTGGTCATGTCAGCGTTGGGAGGATTGGATGTCTTGTGAGGTGGTGGGATGAGGTTGGCTTGTAGAGCTTCATCGAGAAGGCAGGATCTAGGGACGCTCAAGGGTGCGTATCTGGTGGAGCGAGGTTGTCAAGGTTCTTTAGGGGGGAGTGGCGGTGGAGGGTGTGTAGTTGTTGCAGAACTTCATGTGGAGGGTTTGCATCTCTTTCATGCGGATGTAGTCTGCAGCGCGAAGCTTCAGTTCGTGCATGGATGTGGGTGGGTGTAGGTAGACGTTGTTGGCGAAGGGGCCAGGTTTGAGGGTGAGCGCTATACATAGCAGTATCATTTCTTGGTTAAGGTATGGTGTGCGGAGGGCAACCTTGCTGAATCGGTCGATGAAGGTTTGTAGCGTCTCATCTTGTTCTTGTCTGACGCCGAGGAGAGAGAGGGTTGTGGTTTGATGTGGGCGGCTATCGGCGAAGTGAGTAGTGAACATATGGGAGAGGTTGTCAAAGTAGTCGATGAAGTATGGGGGTAGAGTGGTAAACCATTTGAGGGCAGGGCCTTTAAGGGTGGTTGGAAAGGCCTTGCAGAAAACGACATCGTGAGAAATGTAGAGGGCGACATGTTATGTATACTTTGAGGTGTTCGTCTGGATCGATTTCGCTTGTGTAACGGTCAAGTGTGAAAGGTTCCCACTGGGCAGGGAGCGGGGTGTTGGCGATGAAATCGGTAAAAGGGTGGCGGCACCTGGGTTTTTGGGATGGTAGCGGGTGAGGTGGAATGAGATGGTGGATGAGAGTAGGAAAGGTGGAGGTAAAGTTGTGAGGTGGGATGTGGGTGGTGGGAAGGGTGGAAGTAAAGTTGTGAGGGGGGATGTGGGTGGTAGGAAAGGTGGCAGCGGGGGTAGGTGTTGTAGGGTGCCCTGTGAGGGTGGGGTGGAAGTGTGTATGATGGGTCGAGATGATGGGAGTTTGTTGGGTGGTGGTGAAGGTGCGGGGGGTAGGATTGTACTCACTTTCCTCCTCACTAGGCTGGAAAGCCGGGGACTTTGTGGCTTCTGACGTTTCTTTGGCTTTTCCCTTTTGGGTGGGATCAGCCTCAATCTTCCCCCTTAGTCAGGAGTTTTCTTGTCTGAGTGCCTCTATTTCATCATCACTGCGTTTCTTCAGATCAGCTAGCTCTTGTTGCATTTTGGCTTGGCCTTCAAGGATAGCGGCCAAGTTCGAGGTGGTACCGGCAGGTGGTACAGGACCTGCTTCAGTTTGCTTGGTGACTCTAGCTCTGCTGCGGGTAGAAACCATCTTCGAGAGAGTGCGGGTTGATCCGGAAAGTATTACTTTGTGCCCCACGGTGGACGCCAATTGTTCCTGCGGAGAACAAATAAGAGATGTTAGACACTAGTACCACCTTACCTCAATCCGCAATCTCTCTAGTAAGCTTTCTTCCGGCTTGCATATGCTATCTGCTGGTGTCCCGGCTTGGACCGATTTGGACCCGGGAGGGGTTACCTGTGGAGGAGACTCTAACACTCAAGTCAGCTAAGAATTCTCAGAAAGTCAAATCTTGTGATTAAGGGATTACTGAATGCGTACCTTTAATTTGTGGGGTCCATGCATATTTATAGATTATTAATTATGTCTAGCCACGTCGCGGACTGGGCTTTTGATTGGGCCGCATATGGGCCTTGGCCAAGCCCATGTCCCACAGTTTGGTTATTGTGGGCCCTAGGGTTTTGGTTGGTAGTGTTTTAGGTTTATCAAGTTCTCGTTCAATTTTCTTAAGTTAGCGGCTAAGGTCGCTTACTATTGATTGTTCGTCATACATTATTATCATTTGCGTCCTTAAGGGGCTGTGTAGGCGGATCTCATGGTTGTAATCAAGTTAGGCCGCCTACGTGTAGTACATTTTTCATTTTATCATACCCTTAATTATATATTTTGTTTTCGTTTATGCAATTTCTTTCAATAGTCTCTTAAATTGTTTTTAAGACACACATTTGTTAATTTTTTAATATTTTTATTTGTTGTTTATTTTCATCATATAAAATATTATTTCGATATATTTTATGTAATTATTTTTATTTTCTAACTCATTATCAATCATACTGTAATTTTTTCACTATAATTATATAAATAACTTTTATTTACTACAATATAAAAATTTAATATAATTGTCATGAATATTTTTTTATCAGCCTTCAACATATATTGGAGTTCAAAAGATACAAGATCTATGTAAAAAATTTATTATTATGTTTATTATTTGTTTCTTTGTGTCATTTTTATCAAGTAGTGTATTATCATTTTTATTAGTGTATAAAAAAGAGATTCATTAGAATTTTAAAAAAATGAAGTAAACAAACATTTAAAATATATTTTAATTTGAATATTTGTTTTCCTTTTATATGTTTTTTTAAATATTTTTAAATTTTATCAACTAGGTTTCATTAGTGTTTGCAGTTTGAAAATTTAATAAATGTTTTGGTTCTCATAAAATTTTATTTGGTATTCTAATCTAAAATGTAAACAATTATAATTTATTTAAAAGTATTTGATATCGAAAAAATAACCATCCTCCTAATATTGAATATTTGATAATATTATGTTTCATTTCCCGTAATTTTTTATTATTTTATAAAAATTAATTAAAATTAATATTGAAATAGTAAAAAAAACGGGTACGAGTATGGGTACGAGATTATACCCGTTATCTAGTGGGGATGGGAATGAGACAAATGTTTGATACCCGTTATCTTTGGAGATGGGGATGAGGATGAATTTTTTCTACATAGATGAGTATGAGATAATGAAACTCATTCCGACCCTACCCCGCTGTTATCCTTAGGTATATCCACTTTGGTTCTTTTCATACCTACGACCATCACTTGGTACATTTATAAAATTCATGTGTCCGCAATTTTTTTAATTATATTTATTTAATATAGTATTATATTATAACTTTATAATATTTGTAATTTTATTGAGTTAATGAATAAAATAAATTTATAAGTGTTATTATAAATTTTAATATATATATATATATATATATATATATATATATATATATATATATATATATATATATAATTGTCACCTATGTTATTATAAACTTTAGTTTTTTTTTTTTTATGATCCGTCTAATCAGTGCAAGTGATTGGTCTTACATGTAAAGTCTCTTATCTTTTGTTTTGTTGAACCACCACACATAAGCATATATTTATTTTACCAAACAAGAATATATTGATATGTTATCACTATCGTACTAAATAAAATTTATTCTCCGATTTAGACTCGTTTTATATCACATACAAATAAGAAAGCAAGAAAGAAAATCAAGAAAAAAATAATCTAAGTTCCTCCTACCTTTTACTTCCCCTTTTTCCTCTTCTGACTTGTCACTATTTCTATTAAAATTATCCAAGTAAATGTTGTCATCCCTTCATAAACCTAATATTTCTAAGGAAAATTAGTTTTAAACTCGTGCATACACACATGTTGATGTTTATTTGTGTGTTTTTTATGTTGATAAATGTATATTATATTAAAAAAATATTTAAATATATATTATATTAAAAGATATTTAAAAAATAATAATAATTTCAAGTTTATAATTAAATTTTAAATATAAACAACGTGAAAACTATTCATAAGTTTAGAAAGTCAAAATATATGTAAAAATATAAATAGTAAGTTTTGTAAAATTACAAAAAAATATAACATGTTAAAAAATATAGAATAAACTCTCTAAAAATACAAATGTTAAACTATGTAAAAATATGTGGAATATATTATTTATAAATACAAATCAATGTATGGACATTTGGTCTAATGTGTATTATTAGTAGAGATGTCAAAATGGGTTGGAACCCGCGAGTCAACCTGGCTCACCACGGGTTTAGACCAAGTTGGGTTGAAATCTTTTTACAAATTTCAATGTGTTAATTTTTGACGAGGCTCACCTAGAACCCGGCTCACCCAGGTTGAATCCGTGGTGAGCTGGGTTGGTGCAAATAAATGGTTACACAAGTGTTTTTTGTTAAGTTGAGTTTTGTATTTGGGTCATGTTAGGTTTTTTTAGCCAACACATAGATAATTTGTATTGTTTTGATTTTGGTTTGTATTTCGATTATATTAAAGTTTATTTAGATTTTAATTAAAATTATAATTTAGTTTTGACTGAAACAAAATTAGAAATTTGTATTTTTTTTAATTAAGTGAACTCGTGAGCCAACCCGTTTAACCCATCAACCCGTGGTGGGTCGAGTCGGGTTCAAATTTTTTTGGCTCACTAATAAGTGAGTCGGGTTGGGTTGGCTCACTAAGTGATCAACCCGTTGTGGGTCGAGCCGGGACGGGTCGAGTTACCCGTTTTGATAGCTCTAATTATTAGACATGTATAATCAGAGCATCCACAGATTCATCTAATATCTAATGTTAGACTCGTCTAATTAGTATATGGACACACTCATCTAATGTGTATTGCTACACTCATCTAATGTGTATGGACAAACTCGTCTAATGTGATTGCAAGACACGTCTAATCAAAAAATGGATAGAGTTGTCTAATATATATTAATAGACTAGTATAATATGTGTATAAATAAACTCGGCTAATGTATATTGCTAGACTCATTTAATTAGTGTATGAACAAACTTGTCTAATGTATATTGCAAGACTCGTTTAATTTGTGAATAGACAGACTCACCTACTGTATATTCTTAGACTCGTCTAACTAATGTATGAAATTACTTGTTTTATGTTTTATGCACAAAGTACTTGTATAATCAGTGCATGGATAAACTCATCTAATGTGAATTACTAAACTCGTATAATTAATGTATGAAAAATTCGTCTAATGTATATTGCAATATTCATATAACTAGTAAATGGACATACTCGTCTAATGTATATTAATAAACTCATCAAATTTGTCTATGAAAAATCTTGTCTAATGTATATTGTTAGAGTCGTCTAATCAATATATGAATGACTTGTCTAATATGTATTTCTAGACTGGTATGATCAATTCATCGACAACTCATTTAATCAAAGTATTCATAAACTTATATAATCAATGTTTGGAACGAGTCATCAAATATCTTTATGTTATACTCTTCTAATTAGTGTATCCACAACTCGTCTAATATATATTGTTAGACTCGTGTAATATTTTTTGTTATACTCGTCTAATAATGGTATGGAAAGTCTCGATTGATGTGTATTTCTAGATTGGTATAATCAATGCTCATTTAATCAATGTATGTTTAATGTATGTTTTTACACTCATTTAATGACAATTTAAATACATTAGTAGTATATTTAAAGACAATTAGATTTTTAGCTTTTATCTTTTACCTTTTGTTTTGGTCTTACTAAAACTAAGGTTAAGTATATTTTTAGTTCCTGAAATTTGATGCGAATTTGAAATTCGTCCATGTCCGAAACTTTTATACATTTAGTCCTCAAAAGTTAAACATGAATGGATATATTTTTTTTAACCCAATTACGTTAACTATATTTTATGTGTTAAACATGTTTCATGTTAGCATTTTAGTTGTTTATATTGTTTGACATGTTTTTGCGTAATATTATAGTATTAAGAAGTATGTTTTTTTTATCACAATTATATTTTTTAAACCTCTAAAATTAAATATTATGTAAAAAAAAATCATTACATTAAGTAGTGTAACTTTTTTTTTGGTTACAAATATATATTTTAAACCTTTGAAATGAATTATTAAACAATATTTTAATTGTTTCGGTTATAAATATAATAATGTAAGACTTTATATGAAATTTTATGTACATATCATTAACATTATATTTTATTAGATAACATTAATTTAATTTTTACATACTAAAAAAAATTTAATAATAATAATGTTTATATTATTATTTAATATAAACATGATAAATATAACTTTTTATTTATAAACTTTTCAAAAATAAAACTGTTTGATCACAGTTTATTATCAATTGACAATTTTAATTTTTAAATTTATAATCTTAAGAAGTACAAATAAAATATAATTTTTAAAATTTAATAATGACTAAGTAATTAAATATCAGAAACAGAAAATAATATAGAAAAAAATTAATAACTTTAAATATAAGTCATTCTTTAACATAATAAATGTTAAAAATATATTAGAAAAAATAGATATCACAAAAGGAAAAAATAATATATAAAAAAGTAATAATTTAAATACAAGTCATTCTTTCACATAATAAATATATTGAAAATATGTTAGAAAAAAATTTTAATAATTGTTAAAATGTGTGTAACTTGCATATGTTAAAAGAACTATTTATTTATGACTAAAATGTATCTAAGGACATGTACTGTACCTAGGCATAACTACACGGCCAAACCCGCTTAGGTATAGCCCCACAAATAGAAGCAATATATGAGTAACCGATTAAAAAAGATCATATAGCGGTCCAGGCCGCCTACTATAGAGTGTCATATTGAACATAGGGTCGTTAACTCCGGACTTAGGCCTCTCACAGACGCTCAGAACTTGGGTTCAACCCAAGCCCATAGAGAATATGGATATTAGCCCAAAATGACTCAAAAAGGGGCCCAGCTCACAAGAAGGGACAAACACATTTAATGGCTCTATAAATATATGTGGACCCCAACAATTAAAGGTAAACTTTCATTAATTCCCTAATCTGAGATTTGACTTTTGAGAGCCTTTTTGCTGACTTGATCGTTGGAGCCCTCTCCGTAGGAACAATTAGCGCCTACCATGGGGCACGAATTGATACCTTACAAAGCAATTCGAACACTGTCGAGAATGGTCTCCACCCGTAGCAGAGCTGGAATTGTGAAACACCCGGAGGCAAGCCCTACTATGCCTGCAAGCAACACCCCGGACTTGGCCGCTATCCTTGAGGGACAAGCAAAATGAAACAAGAACTTGCTGACTTGAAAAAGCGCAATGCTGACGAGATGGAAGCGCTTAGGCAAGAAAACTCTAGACTGAGAAGGAAAATTGAAGCTGATCTTACCTAGAAGGGGAAGGGTAAAGAGCTGTCAAAGGATAACAAATCCCCGATATACCAACCCAGTTAAGAAGAAAGTGAATACAACCCCACCCCACACACTTTCACCACCACTCAACAAACACCCATCATCTCCACCCATCATCCAACCACCATCCCTGCACAACCTGTAGCCAATCACCCTGCTGCCACCCTTCCCACCACTCATATCCCTCCTCACCACTACACCATCACATTCCCCACCATCGTCCAACATCCCATACCACCACATCCCTTACCACCACACCAACCCAAATGTCGCCACCCTTTCATTGACGTCATCACTACCACACCCCTCCTTAGCTAGTGGAAACCCTTTACACTAGACCGCTACGCTGGGGACAAAGACCTAGATGAACACCTTAAGGTGTACCCCACCCATGTCGCCCTCTACACATGTGACGGTGCCGTCTTCTGCAAGGATTTCCCTACCACCCTCAAAGGTCCCGCCCTAGAATGGTTCACCTCTCTCCCCCATACTCAATTGACTGCTTTGACACCCTTTCCCACCTTTTCACCACCCACTTTACCGGTAGCTGCCCATATCAGGCCACACCCTTATCCCTCATCAACGTCAGACAGGAAAGAGATGAGATGCTGCGGGCCTTTATCGACCGCTTTAGTAGGATCGCCCTCCGCATGCCCAACCTCACCCAATAAATGATCTTATAGTGTATGGCCATAACCCTGAAATCTGGTCCATTCGTTGACAACGTCTACCTCCGACCTCTAGCCTCCATGCACAAACTTAAGTTGCATGTTGCGAATTACATCCGCATGGAGGAGATGAAGACTCTTCGCACCAAGTTTTGCACTGACTACACACCCGTATCCACCAGTGCAGACAAACCACGATTCTCCATATACGCCCCACTAAACGTCCCCAGATCACGTCTTCTCGATGAAACGCTCCAGGCCAACCTCATCCCACCACCACGAAAAACCTTGAACCCCCGAACGCCGATATGACCAAATACTGCAAATATCACTAAAATAATGGCCACACCACCAATGAATGCAAGACGTTTCAAGATAAAATAGAAGACTTGATTCGTGCCGACCACTTTACCGTTTTGTAAAAAAAGATGGACCGACAACTCCTGCGCGATACCCGTCACACTAATTGACCAAACACCAATGATCGTCTAGACCATCAGCTAGCCCGCATTGACGTCAACCAAGTTGATCGCCCCTACGCGGCACAATCAAGACTATCTTTGTGGCCTTCGCCAGCGGTGGCTCCACCTCATCAACTAGAAAGAAATACCTTCGCAACATCCAGTCCATCAACCACATTACCCACTCCAACCACAGACACTGAATGCCCTCCATCATGTTTACTGACGGCGATTTCCATTGTGTCGATCAATAGCAAGATCATCCTATGGTCATCACCGTCGAACTCAAGAACTTTGCGGTAAAAAAGGTGCTCATAGACCAAGGCAGTTCAGTTGATATCCTTTACTGGACCACCTACCAAAAAACTCCAACATCTTCCCACTACAATGGTTCCCTACGGCGAACCCATCTATGGTTTCTCTGGAAAAAGGTGTCAACCCGCGGATACATTGATCTCTACACCGTGTTCTGTGAGGGACCTCAAACTAAGACCATACCTATTCGCTTTCTCGTCGTAGAAGCATCTACATCATATAACGTCCTTCTAGGACGCCCATCCCTCAACACTCTTAGAGCCGTTATCTCCACGCCCCACTCAGCCATGAAGTTCCCCTCCCCATCCGGCGACATCATTACCATCCATGGCGACCAGCGGCTTGCGCGATAATGCTTTATGGCGAGCCTACGACCTCAACTACCAATCCTCCAAACCCACAACATTGAGCGCCTACCCGGCTCAGGAATAGCTTTATCGGTGATGACCTTGACCCTAGAATAGGATGCGATTCACGCATTGAACCAGTTGAAAAGACCATAAACTTGGAGCTCTCCACTAGTCGCGCCCTCAAACTAGGAGCAAGCCTACAACAAGAACACCGCGATGTCCTGACACCTACCTTAACCGCCAACGCCAACTTCTTCGCCTGGTCAGCCGCAGACTTGCTCGACATAGACCCTTAGGTAGCAGTCCATAAGTTGTCCATATACAAAGAGGTTAGATACATTTCATAAAAGAAAAGAAAATTGGGACAAGAGAGACGTCTGGCAACAAAAGTAGAAGTCGAAAAATTACTAGATGTCAGATTCATTGTTGAAGCTCACTACACGACATGACTTTCTAATGTTTTTTTGGTCAAAAAAGCTAATGGCAAATGGAGAATGTGTGTCGACTACACAGACCTTAATAAAGCTTGCCCCAGAGATGCATACCCCTTACCCAACATTAACCGGATAGTAAACGGTGCAGCCGGTAACAAAGTCCTCAGTTTCTTTGATGCGTATTTCGGATATAACTAGATGCCGATGGCCACAACTGACATGAACAAAATTGCATTCATTACTGACGATGCTAACTACTTCTACAAGATTATGCCCTTTGGGCTCAAAAATGCAGGTGCTACCTATAGGAAATTAATGGACAACATTTTCAACCATTTGATGGGCAAGTGTGTCGAAGTATACATTGACAACATGGTTGTCAAATCACCCAACCACCTACAACATGCGCAAGACTTGTCCGTAGTGTTTTCCGCTCTACGATAGTATAACCTCAGACTCAATACCGAGAAATGTGTTTTCAGCATCGAGAGCGGGAAATTCCTAGGCTTCATGCTCGCACAACGCAGAATTGAAGCCAACCCTGAAAAATGCAAAGCTATAATCGATATGCGCAACCCCACCAACGTCAAAGAAGTACAACGCCTCGTAGGCCGTCTGACCGCCATATCTAGATTCCTTCCAAAATTGGCCGAATAAACCCGACCCATTATCCAGCTCCTCAAAAATTTCGCAAAGTTCTCTTGGAACGACGATTGTGAGAAAGTTTTCCAAGACCTCAAAACTACCCTTACATCTCCTCCAATCCTTCACAAACAATATATACACCTCCCACTCTTACTATACATCACCGCAACACACTACACGGTCAGCGCCGCCTTGGTCCAAGAATCTGCCGGGATCCAGCATCCAGTATACTTTGTTAGTCAAACCCTACAAGATCTTGAGACCAGATACCAAATGGTAGAAAAACTAGTCCTCTCCTTGGTGCACGCAGCGAGACAACTACGCCCATACTTCCAAAACCACCATATCATTGTTAAGACAGATTACCCCATCCAGAAAATCCTCTAAAAGCCTGACCTTGCCAGATGAATGTCGTCCTGGGCCATTGAGCTTTCTGAATTCAACATCCGTTATGAACCACACGGCCCCATCAAAGTCCAGTACCTACTTGACTTCATCAATGACCTCCAACACACTCCCGAGGAAGACCAATGGACACTATATGTTGATGGTTCCTCTAATCCAAGGGGCGTAGGTGTTGGTATCGCCCTAGAAAGCCCCAACCACATCCTCATTGAAAAATCTCTATACTTCGCCTTTAAAACTTCCAACAACCAGGCCGAATACAAAGCCATCCTCGCAGGATTATCACTAGCACGCGAAGTTGGTATACGCTCCCTAATATGCAAAATAGATTCCAAGCTCACTATTGGTCACCTCAACGAAGAATTTCAAATAAGACGCAACTCTCCTCCAATACTATCACCTGGTCCGCAACGTCATACAATCCGACTTTGACCAAGTACATATCCATCATATCCCAAGAGGAGCAAACATACGAGCGGATGTTTTGTCCAAACTCGCGAGTACTAAGCTCAAAGGCAGGCATAAATCCTTGTCGCAACCGGAATCGCGACGGGGAGGCGAACCGAAAAAAGAAAACGGGTTTTAAAAAGAGATTGGGAGTCGCCACCACAGTTATTTTTTGGAAAACTATGGAAAACCATAAAAATAAAGCAAGTTTGCGAAAAACCATATTTTGGATTCAGGAGTCGGTTACGCGTAGGGAAGGTGTTAGCACCCTACCGCGCCCGCCTAAGGGCGGTACCTTTAATTAAAAATGCAAAGTTGATGTGGTTTACAAAATATTAATT
>Ga0214542_1004606_pt1 | contig 27138 bp, 16 predicted proteins | sample CNSS1metaG_FD_160096 | JGI IMG/M metagenome (GOLD analysis project Ga0214542, IMG submission 160096) | Root nodule microbial communities from cowpea collected in UCLA plant growth center, Los Angeles, California, USA - CNSS1 | ecosystem: Host-associated > Plants > Roots > Nodule | place: USA...
TACCACTACTTAACTTTAGCAACTTCAGTATTGCCAAGTTAGTAGTGAACAAAATAGTTAGGGTTAAGATAACCCTGAGTCGTCTCACAACGAATACAGAATTGATCTCAAATATTTGATTCTTAAATATTCAATTAAAACTATCAACTATAAAAATAGGGGGTTTTGATATGCAAAGAAAATGACACGGAAGATTGTAAACACAATAATAGTAAATTGGTCAATTCCACACTATTAATGACCAAAAATAAATTCCAGCTGCATTAACAAATGTTAGAATATCCAATAATATTTTATGCAACTAAAATCAATTTTTACGCCACTTTTACCAAACTTACTCAATAAATCCAATAATCACAAATCCTAATTAAATCAATCTTTAAGCACAGAAAATTCAATTAAATCCCCAAATTTAAATATTAAATGAGGGCAAAAATTTGAACTCATCAGTAATAATTAGTAGCTAAATCAGCAATTTCTTGTAGTGAGGAGAGCATTCCATCACAAACCACAAATGCAATGTTGCATATTGGGTGCATGAACGAAAAGCACACATGCATGACTAGGCTGATCCAAGAGCAAGGATGACGTGAGAAGATGCGTGATGGAGGTTCGAGATCGTGTGATCAAAATGGAGCAAGATCAAGGCTGATCTTGGGTGCAACGAAGAGGATTCAAGGGCTACGATGTTGGATGGATCAATAAGGGGATTCGGGTTAGGTAATTTTCATGTGGGCTTTTCTGATTTTTCGTAAGGGTTTAAGATGGGGCATATTAGATTTTTGTAGGGGGAGCCCTGGTAGTGCGAGACAATGAGGAATTTTGAGAACTAGGGTTCTTCTTCTAGGTGTGAGCAAGAGTGAGGAGGAGTGCATTGTAAGAGAGTTTTCCCTAATTCTGATGAGCACAAAGTGGCTTTCAGAATTTGGAGATTTCTCTAGCGTGTAGATTGGCTTCACTTAGGTAATCACAAGCACAAAGTGATCGGGACCACTAAGTGAGCTTCTTTCACCAATTTATTTCTAGCACTTTCTTAATCTCTTGTAATCACCTAGTATTATCATGAAATACAGATTGTTGTTCAATTTCCTGTCCACTCATTAATTTTCGTTTCAAATTCTACTTAGTTTTTGGATTTGGCTTATTTAAGTTTGCTTGCATTTTATGTTTTTAGCTTTAAATTATGCTATGCTTTTAAATTTCTTTAGTGCCTTCCAGTTTTCATTCCATTTCTTGTTTCTGAGTTAGTGATTGGGTCTTGGGGAAAATTTGCACACATCAATGGTTCCTTTTAGGGACTACATGACCCCAAAGTGGGCACACCTTATCAAAATGTCTTCTTGAGTGTAGAGTAACCCTTGTCCATTCACTACACTGGAGTTTAGATTTAAGTTTCCTCTACTGATTAGAAATTATGCACCAATTTATTATTACTGTTTGTAATTTAAGTTTGCTACAATATCTAGTTGAATTCTTGTTTTCTTGTAAAGAATGTTGTTAGGAAATTTCATCTTCATTTCATGTTTAATTTCTGCACATGCATATGCATCTTCTAGTAGTCATACTTGAGCATTCACATATCCACGACTCACTGTTATGCTTGAATATATTTTGATGTTTGCCGATCACTCTTGCTGATGCACATAAACTCCTGGTCACATTTTCACTACAACACACTTCAAATTCACTTTGATGTGAATTTGGGAAACATTCTACTATTGTATTGTGCTAGTACTATGCTGTCACAACTTTTATCAACATTTATGCATTCATCCCAAGCAACCTTTGGTTCTACATGTGTTATCTTATGCCTTGCAGTCACACAAATGAAATCTGTTCTGGTTTTAGTAAACTATCTGTGTATGTCATTTGTGAGTTATTTTATTGTGCATTATTTTAATAATATAATTGATCATGATGAGGGATAATAAAATCCTAGATTTATAGGAATTATTACAAAACATGAATTGGTTGAATGATTATGTATTGACTTGACATTTGCATGGTTGCGAGTTTGAACCTTGGTAGCCACAAACTAAGCTTTCTTTTTGCCAAAAATCTTTTTGGCATGGCTGTGAAGGAGTAGAAACCCTAGCCGTCTAAGAGGGCAGCTGAAGGGCAGGGAGGTTTTAGAGTAAACATTGTATTAGTGAGTGAGATAAGGAGCTAGAAGGAAGGGAAAGCAAGAGAGACCATTGTTGACCAAGAAGGAACTCTATAATTCTTGAAGTGTAGCAAGGAATCCATGTTAGGGGAGCTCGAACTCGTTAGCTTTGTGTTTTAGATTTAATTGCTTTATGTATAGCATGTTTATGTATGAATCCTTTCTATCACGTTTAAAATTCTGGGTTTCTGAAAATTTTCCAAACAACTGCCTGGCGGGCCTTCAAAGGCGCCAGGTGACTCATATTGATTCTAGTGGTTTTCTGGGTTCTTGTGAGGAACCACCTAGCAGCACGAATAGGCCGAGAAACGACACATGTTGTTCGACCTAGTTTCTGGGTTTCTGGATGATCCGCCTAGCAGTGAGGAACATCCGCTAGGCGACGCGAACACGTTTGGCTCGACTTTAATGTTTTTGGGGTTCTGGGTTGATTTTGATTGGGGAAAAAGAGAGCTTATATGTTGTTTGATTATTAGAGGCCTATGATTATTCAATTACACTATGATTGGAAATTAATTTGGAAAACATGAACAAACATATATTAGGGTTTGGAAAATTAGGGGTTTAGGTTATGTGATTAAATTAACATATGAATTTCGGAAAGAATGGTTATTTTCACCTTTAAATTGATAAGAGCCTGAATGCATGATTACATGATAAGATTGCGAAATTAGGCGGAAGACGGCGGTTCTGAGAGTTTAGGGTTCATGTAGCAGGTGGAAAAAAACTTGAGATTTTCCTAGAACTGATGCACCGCCTGGCGGAAGGCAGCTGACCGCTAGGCGACAACGAAAAATGTAGTTATTGTTCTGTGTTTTGTGCAGAATGGGCGCGAATGGAATTGTTACAGGTTTGGAGGATGTAGATGAGAAATTAGGGAGGATATGTTACTATGGGTACATTGTATGTTGGAGAGTAAGTATAAATAAAAGAATTGGATAGGAATTGTAGATGGGATTGTAAATTGGTGATATAGTTCAGGTTGGCATTGAGTTATAAAATGATGCAGTGGCAAGTTTATAGTAATCATAAGCATGATGATTATGTTAGTAGTTTTATCTTGTAAGCGAATTGCTCTCATGTGTGTACAAAGAAGCTTATGGCTTGTCAAAAGGTAATGTAGTGAGTTGTGAAAGCTCTAGTGAGGTAGGAGTGTTGTCACGACCATAAAAGAAAATGGAAACTGGTTTGGGGAAACATATGGGGGTTGCATAACTGTCTTAGAGTCTATTGGAGTAGAATGACTCTGGAGTTAATTGTTGAAAGGATATGTGTTAGGGTTGTAAAGATCCATTCATGCATATACATATGGTTACATTGTCACAGAGGATTGTTATGAGTAATGGAGGTTGGAATTTCATTGTGGGACCTTCTTGAATTGAGCAAAATAGAGCTATAGTGGAAAAACCAGTATCATTTGATGTACTAATGTAGCGCCTGGCGGTGGGGTTGGACTGCTAGGCGAGAGCTATCCTTCTAGAGGGTCACTGGGACGAGTGGCGCCTAGCAGCAAAGGTGTTTCCATCAGGCGATACCTGTAAAGTTAAAGGCATCTGAGACGCTTAGCGCTTGGCAACATGTGTCCCCCGTTAGGCTATCTGTAAGTGAATATCGCCTAGCGGCTCTAGAGTAGCGCCAGGCGATAATGCAGAGGCAGAGCTTGGGATTTTGTTTGCTTTGGAGGTGCGTGATCTACAAGGCTTTGGTGATACCTTAAAGGTCAGCTTATTGGAGTGTTCCTTGAGTTGTGGCTCGGGATAGGGGTTAAACATGTGGCATTCCTTGAGTTGTGGCTCAGAATGGCATCTCTTGAGTTGTGGCTCGGGATGGCGGGTGAACACGAGGAACTCTTGAGTTGTGGCTCAGGTTGGCGAGTATTGCCGATGTAAGTGTGTGAGTTGTGGCTCGTACCGATGGATCTAGGTAGATTGCCCTCCTCAGTAATTAGTTGACGAGTTTGGTAGTCTTAGGACGTTATGAACTATGTTCGTATTGGGAACTCCACCTAGCGTTACGGAGTATGGTCCGTAGCAGGTTCCCGTACATGTTCTACAAGTTGTGACTTGTAGGTGTGGCAGCAAGATATCTTTGGATATTCACCTAAAGACATAGATCATGGATGACATGGTGGTGGCCATGTGGTATGGAATCAAGAAATAGAAATCCTTTTATGTCTGTATGTGCTTATATATTTGAATTATATATGTGTGTTTTATATTGTAGCTCACCCTATCTGCTTGTGTTTGGCGATGATCGTGTATTGCGTTACACGTGAGCAGATGATGTTGCAGGTGGATCTGTGAGGCATAGCATCGGAGAGAGGCTAGCTTGGAAAAGCTTTATGGAGTTTATGGATTTCTTTATGTTTTTATAAACAGTGTTTTATCATACTTGGTTAATGTATTAGAATTTTATAGTTTTTGAAGTTGAGTTATTTTACGATGTAATAAAGATTTACATTTCCTGCATTTTTAGGAAATGAAATTAAATAAATGTGGTATTATTATTATGCTTTTATTTTATATTTTTAAAATCCGTAATATCCGGACGGGGATGTTACACTTTTCAAATCCAAAATTCTGCATAAATCATCCGGACCACATCTGCATTGCAAGTTGAAATTGAGTTGAATTGATTATTGTTGTTGGCATTGTCCAAATCTGTTGCCACAATCTAGAATACTGCAGCTCTATGGCATCCATGCATGTTCTGCATTCATGATTTCATTCATTCACATCTATCATCTGTTGTTGTTGTAACGTGTTGCTCTTTCTGCCATACAGAGTCATACCTATTGCCATCTAGATTAGTATTGCATTCATGATCTAATCCATGTTCATTCTAGTTTAGACCATTTCAACTTGCATTTTAATAAACTTTTCAAGCCCTAAGCATGTACTTAGATTCACCTTCATTTTGTTTTAATCTAATTTCATTTATCTCAATTCTGCTCTTGCATTCATTTATCATTTCATCACTAATCTGCATTGTATGAATTGCTGCTAAATTTTGTTGCACTTTGGAATCATCCGAAATGGCATTCTGCAGTTTTGCTGAAATCCTTGCTACCACTTGATTCCATGAACATTTTCTGCATAAACCTGGTTTTGAATTCGGTTTTCACTACATATAGACTCATATGTGAACATGGCTGGAAGTGGTTCATCTTCAGATTGAGATTTCTAAAGTGTTTTAATACAACATTATAGGTTCACATCATTTTGCATCTACATTTTGTTGTATTGAAAATTTGATCTATATCGTTGATTGTTGCATAACTGCTAGAAACTGTCATGAGATTATATAATGTGGTTTTTCATGCATATCCTTGCTTATTTCATTAGTATCCTGTTGGTACAGGTTTTGTATAAGGTTAGGTGCTCATTTCCCATGTGTATTGCATCAAGCCACATATCATACCAATCATTTAACATCCATCTCCATTTTAGATCTAATTTGCATACCATCATTCCATTTTTAGCTTCATTTCAAGTCCTCGTTCTAATAGGTTCCATGCACCATAATATCATGCATTGCATTCAAACATGAAATTAATCATTTCCATCATGCATATTTTCTTCTAGTTTCAATCATGCATTTAGTTTAGTTGTTGATTGAATAAAAATTCAGTTTTCTATTAATTTCTTTTCTTTATTTTCTTTTGATTTTCCCCCTTTATTTTAGCAAGAGTAAATTATACAAGCTATGCTCGATATGCACCATTTTCTTGGATTCGATCCTGGGTCATCTTCTCTATACTTCATTAGGGGGGTAATTTAGGTTTTGTTTAACTCCAAAAACGACTGAAAAAATGAGTTAACACTAATTTGTATCTTTTTTTCTTGAAGGGGGCTTTCTTGTGATAGGTTTTAAAAGGAGGTTGTAAGAAATCTTGTAAGGTTTAAGATATTGTATCAAGTTGTGTTTCTTGTTTTTCTTATAAGGTCCTTGTAAAAGCTTGGAATTAATGGATTGACTTAACGAGGGTGATTAAGCAGTTAACTCTCTTGTGAAGGTGAACCAAAAGAACTCTTGGAGTTATTGTCTTTCCCTTTTATCTCTTACAAATCTAAATTAAATTCATATTGCATAATTATGGATGATTACACTTTACTAAAATAACATTTCTTAAATCTAAAACTATCTTTATTTAAAGTATTCACTTATTCCAATTTAATTTTTTCATTCATTTTTCAAAAAAATTTCTAAATTCATTAAAAGTTCAATTCCTTCCTCCTACTAAACTAAGTTGATTTCTCTAACAATTGGTATAAAGATTTGGTTCTTGAAAGTTATTCAAGGTTTGTTCATTTGGATTTTTCTTTAAAATGGTTGAGGAAAATATGCCTTGTGTGAAAGGTGTTCTAATTAATAGGCCACCTATATTTTCTAAGTTTGACTACTAATTTTGGAAAATTGGAAGGAACATGTTTATTAAATAAATTAGTTTTGGAATGCTATAATACATGGTCCTTAAATTTCAAAATATCTTATGAATGGAATTTAAGAAAAAAAAGCATGGAATGATTTAAACCAAATTAAATAAAGGAAAGGGAATTATGATTGAAAACCTAAGAACATCGTAACTTCTACAATGAATCTTAATGAGTTATTTCTTATGTATAACACAAACTTTGGAGGTCACACATGAAGGAACCACAAATGTGAAAAGTGAAAAGGTAAAGAAAACATACATTTTTTTTCCAAGATTATGAGATGTTTAGGATAGAACAAGGTGAATTTGTTTCAGTATGCTTAAAACATATACTCCGAAAGATGTCATTAACTATAAGGAAGCATTTTCTCTTATTTTTGAGAAAGATTCCTTCAAAATTATCACGATATTAGTAGCTCATTACGATCTTGAGTTGCATCAAATGATGTTAAAACTATCTTTTTGAATGTTTATATGGACCAACCGGAGGAATTCATTCAAGAAGAAAAGGAACACATGATGTGTAAACATAAGAAATCAATATATGGAATAAGGCAAGCTTCTCGACAATGGTATCTTAAGTTTAATGATATTAGTATGTCCTTTGGATTTAAGGAAAACATTGTTGATCGGTGAATATATCTCAAAGTCAGTGGGAGAAAGTTTATATTTCTGATTATATATATGGATGATATCTTGCTTGCGAATAATGATCTTAGTCTATTAAGTGAGACTAAGAGGTTTCTCTCTCATAACTTTGAAATGAAAGATATAGGTGAGACATACTATGTGATAGGAATAGAGATACTTTGTGATAGCATATATTAATAAAGTTTTAGAATATATTCAGAATGGATAAATGTTCAGCATCTCCTGTTCCAATATAGAAAAAAGATAAGTTTAGTCTCATGCAATGTCCAAAGAATGATTTAAAATAGAAATAAATTGAAGATATCCCTTATTAAATAGTTGTTGGGAGTTTGATGTATGCTCAAACATGTATGAGGCCAAAGTTGGCATGCTTGGCAGATACTAAAGTAATCTAGGACTAGATCATTGAAAAGTTACAGAGAAAGTTTTAAGATACGTACTGTTGGGAGTTTGATGTATGATCAAACATGTATGATGCCAGATATTAGCTTTGTAGTTGGCATGCTTGGTAGATACTAGAGTAATTCAAAACCATATCATTGGAAAGCTACAAAGAAAGTTTTAAAATGTCTGCAAGGAACAAAGAATCGCGTGCTTACTTATAGGAAATTTGGTCATCTTGAGGTGATTGGTTATATAAATTCAGACTTTATCAACTTTTGGATATAAGAAAGTCTACATTTTATTATGTGTATCTTTTAGCCAAACAAACGATTTCATGGAAAAGTGCGAAGTAGTCCGTTATTGTTGCATGGACTATGGAAGTTGAATTAGTGGCATGTTTTGAGGCCACAGTTCAGGCTAACTAGTTGTGAAACTTTATTTCAGAACTTGGAATAGTAGATAACATTGTTAAGCTACTGAAAATTTATTTTGATAATTCAACAACAGACTTATTTTCTAAGAACGACAAGCATTCCAAAGGTTATAAGCATGTGAAATTGAAATACTTTGCCATTAAAAAAGAAATTCAAAAATGTAGATTGTCAATAAAACATATTAACATTGATCTTATGATTGTTGGACATTTAACAAAAGGGTTAATGCCCAAATTGTTTGCTAGCTACGTAGAGAATATGGGCATTATGTGTACCATTGAATGTTGAATGTTAATGTTATTAATGCTTATGTGACACTCTGAGATGTAAAATTTTCTGAAATTTGTGTTTTCTTCCTTATGTTTATGCATGCAAGGTATGATAAAGAAAACTAATTATGTTATTATTATTATTATTATTATTGAAATGACATTATGTTTGAATCCATGATGAACTTCTCATTGTAAAGTCATAAGAAAGGGATAATACAATAGTACATGGAAGGGAACATGTCAAATGAATTATGTATAATCGCTATGACTCTTGTTATTTTTATATCTTTAATTATGAATAGTGATGAAACCAATTTATGTAAAATCCTTCAATGCGCATTATGTTTATGTATTAAATCGCAAAATATTTTGACTGTCAAATGGAAGAATGTTAGAATTAATTGACGAATTAATTATATTATGCGACTCATTTGAAATATTATGATGGACCTAAATGTGATTTAATAAAATATAATAAGGATCTATTGGTTATTATGAGAGGTTATAATAAAAATAAAACAAAGATAAAATAAAAAAGACTTTATAGACGTTGGTTAATAAAAAGATTAAGATTTTGTCTTTAGCCATAAAACTCTTCTAGAATAAGTCATCAAGAAAGAAAGTGTATTAGGAGGAAGAAAGGCAAAAAAATATTTAAAATTCTTAATATTAGAAAGAGGTTAAGAAGGGATAATCATGAGTTACTTATTACTTGTCTTTTCCAAGAGTGTGTATTGTACTTAGTTTTGTAATAATATTTGATTATAAACTTTTAAGAATTTATTTAAAGAATAGCTGATTATAGTTCAAGAATTAGGATGAACCAGCATAACCATCCATTTCTCTTTTTGTGTAAGCTGTAACTTAATTAATACAAAATAATGGTTGGAGTCCATACTTGTGAAAAAGGTCTTTGTTTCATTCCACTCCTTTTAAAATCTTCCTCTTACTTTAACATCACCCTTATTTAAAATTGGAAGAAGAAGAAAAAATATCTATCACATGACCAACATCTTTACTTTTTTTTTTCTTCTATATTCTCCTTTTTACTATCTTAATATCACGGCACAAATCAAAATAACCAACGAAAATAAATATAAACTGTATTACTTTCAGTAACTAAATGTCATATGTTTTCCTGAAAATTTTTTTTTTTAATATTTCTTTTTTAAAATATAATCATTTAATAAGTTTTTATTAACATAATAGTAATAACAACAACACTTTTATGTTTATTCATATTCATTATATACATATTACTAAGTTATTAAGTGAATTTATTTTAGAAAGAGAGATATATGAACATATATATTTTCTTATTTCACGAAGCAGATTGATTATTTATCCTATTAAAAAAAGTTGAAAGTATTGTTTTATAATGGAAGTTGCAATATTTTACACTTATGTAAACAGTAAAGCAAATTATAGAAGCGGTGTGAAATTTAAAAGGAGAAGAAGGCGATGGTATTTTGCAGCTTAATTAATGATAAAGCTACTGTACGAGGCCTATGCGCTGACACTGCACCCCTCCCCCCTTCTCCACTGTTAAAAGCATGTGCATCTTTAGACCCTTGTGTGCGTTTGTTTATGCTGAGAGTGACGAATGCCTGTCACTACCATTTCAACTGTGGCACTGAAAAACATGGCATGTTTTTTTTATATATATCTGCATTTAAAAGGATCGTTTATTCAAGGAAAATGACCCCTACCTCTTTCACCCTTTTCCTCCCTCTTTTCCTTTTTGTTTTCTCACATCCAATTCCATCTCAAAAAGAAGATTTAGCCCCCCCTCTTGCTTCCTATACACAAAATGGTCCCAACCATGGCATCATTCACCCAGATGAATGTCACATGTATCATTCATTTAATATTACCCAAAGGGTCCATCTGTACAAAGCTACCTGACACATCAATAACATCATGCTCTACTCCTACAACATTAAAGACATTAATGTCAAAAAACTAAATAATTGTTATAAACCATTCATCCCTTTTTTTCCTCACCACATGCATGCATTGCCTCTAATGTATAGTCCGTAAAATCCACAAACACCACCTATTTCCAAATATAATCATTAATCTACCCCTGAAATATCCAGAATTGTGTTTTTCTTTTGATGCAGATATACCTTCATTTGTTACGGAATTGGAATCTGCATTCACTTATGCTTCTTTTCTAGGTACAGTTTTTAAGTATGGACTCCAACCATTATTTTGTATTCATTAATATCTTCTGAAGCAGAAAAATACATATAGCTTTGCATGATCTTGGATTTTAGTTTTCATACAACAAATGAAATATGTTAAATGGAGAAAAACAGGTTGCAGCTCACCTTTAAACAAACCTTCAACAGTCAGACTCTCAAATTCCTAAACGCTGCATCTCAACAACAATATTATAATAAAGAATATGAACTTTCTTTGAGATAAAAAAACAAATTTCACCTTGTCAAGAAAAGAAAACATAAAAGAAGCAAGAGAGAAGAAGAAAACAACAATTTGTGAAATCCTCCGAATATCTTTATATCATATCATGTCTCCCCCTTTGCCTGAATAAAGCTTGTCTTTTCTTTCTTTTCCAAGTATATGTCATTCATTCTGCTTCTCCTTCTGTTGTGGCTGAAGACATGTAACTCATCACAATGGAGGTCTCTTCTGATGGAACCCCAAGAGTTGAAGACTGGAACTGTTGCTTGCAACTTTGGCATGTTATTTCCAAAACAGTGGAGCTTATCTTCTTCATGGCTTGCTTTCTCAACTCTTCAGCCTTTGCCAGTTCAGATTGTGCTTGTTTCCTTATCCTTTTGGCATTCTCAAACTCAAGTTCAGCTATCTCAATCTGACGTTTGGCCTCTTTCCTAGCTTCTTCAGCATAAGCCTTTTCTGCCATCGCCAACTTGAGTTCCTCAGCTGCAAACTCTTTCAATCTCGCCACTTCCAATGTGGAATAGTCACTCACATTATTATTCCTTTCAGGTGGGCTCCTATGTGCTTCTGAACACACTCTCTCTTCATTTCCTTTGTCATTACTACATGACCCTATTGAAAGTTTCAAACCATAGTTCTCCTTCGGATTTCGTTTTTCTTGAGAATTTATTGAGGAGGGTAAGAGCTGAAGTTCTAAGTTCCGAGAGGTGGTGGATTTGTTATTGTGTATCTCTGAAGTTAATAAGACTGTTGCTGGTTGATCAGCAGAAGCTGGTTTTGGCAGTGGAAGTCCTTGCAATGGTGGGGCTATGCTAAAATTTGCCTCACTAGAGGGACTTGCGCTTGAAGCTGTTCTAGAAGAGCATGCAGGTTGCAGTGCTTGCAACTCTGGCCGGTGCTGTCGCACAGTGCATGCATCTTGGTGTTCTATGAAACTCTCTACCCTGAAAAGGACAAAGGTTTAGGTAATTAAAATAAACAAGACCGTGATATACATTTATATTCTTGTCCCTTAATATATAATTGGCTAAGGGGGAAAAACCTGGTCAAATCAAACAAAGATATATATTATGTATGACGAAAACCTTGTTAGTTAGTGTTTCAAAAACATGCACTTATAAAATTAATTATTCGAAGGTCCTGTCCGTGGCTTCAGTGGACAAGTTTCAAATTGAATAGTTGATTAAAATAAAATAAGACAGAGTGATCAAATTAATGAGGACATCATAAGTTCAAATAAAGAATGAAAAATAAACTGTTCCCTTCTACATAAGGACTTTTGTTTGGGTCTTTAGCTTATCAACAGTGGTTTGGAGATAGACTGGTCTTAAACTTAAAAGCTGCCATAGGAACTCTCCAGGTGTAAGGCGTATGTATGCAATATTCATAACAACATCATGCTTAGGGGTTTGAAAATGTCTCAACTTACATGTTTAAAGACTTCCAAAATAGAATATTATATATTTAATAACCTCTAGAAGATGGAAAATCTTTCACATGGAAGGTATCTGAGATTCAGAATTTTTGTTTCTCTGCACCGTCCTTGTACCTAGAATTTAGGGTTTGACCGTAATCACATAACAATTTAAGAAGTAAAATAATAATAGGTATTAATAATAGTAGTTTGGTTTTCAGTTATGGAGGCAAAAACAATTGCTGAGCAGGGGCTGAATCTGAGGAGCCAAAAACACAGAAACCAAGAAAGAGAGAGAAAGGTGGAAACTTTGAAATAAGGTGGAAACAAAACGCAAACAAACCTGGAAAAGACACGGCCACAGTCACAGGAATGGCCCCTGGTGCCACAGGTTTTGATGTGTGCCTTGTAATCAGATTGAACAGCATAGCCTTTGGAGCACTTGTCACAGACCCACTGCTTGTGATTGCTGTGCTTCCTTCTGAAGTGCTTCTTGATGCCCACAAGATCCCCAAGGGCATGGCAAGGGTCATGGTGCAAACAGCTTGGCTCGGGACACACAAATACTCTCTTCTTCTGCCCTTGTGTTTCCCTCTTGAGCAATTTCCATGGCACCTTGTGTCTTCTCCTGTGCATTTGAAGATTCTGATCCCTCTGGAACCCTTGGTTGCAGATCTCGCACACATATCTGTCAGATTCCAGCAAGGTGGTGGGTGAGAGAGACACAACCTCAGCATCTGGATCTGCATAAATAAATACATATGCACACAGGAACAGCATAAACAGCAGCAACAACAACAACAAAACAAGAAGGAAAAAGAAATTAACTTTAGAGAGAAAATCCAAAGCCCACGAATTTTGTCTCAGGTAAAAGCCTGAAAGTTGAAACTCAGCCCCGTAAAAGGGTAAAAAACTTTACCGGGTGTGCCTGCGGGTCTTCTTTTTCTTTTGTTGGCCACCCCATTTTCAGATAATGCAAAGGCGGCATCAGAAGAAGATGGTGCACCAGAAGAAGCACTGTTGTCTAACATGGGTGGAATTTTTGTGCGTGTGGCTTGAGGACTATATGTAACTACAGGAGGATTAATTGTGACGAAGACTAGTACAAGTGGTGAGGTTGCAATAGTGGGTTTCAGCTTTACTAGTATGGAAAAGAAGATGAGGAATGATAGTGGCACAAGTGAAGGAAGAAAGAGAGAGTAGGAGATAAAGATAACAGAAATAATAGAGAGAGAAAAAGGTGTTGCTTTATGTAATCAGCTTTCTTTAAGGCTTTTTTTCCCCTAGCTTTTTCTTTCCCACGAGCTTTCTTGCTTTGTTGTTTCATTGACCCCTCACCTCGAGCAGGTAAGGTTGAAGGCAAGTCTTGTTTATAAAGCTCCCTCCGTAGCGTGTGTGTGTATGTGTGTCTTTTGCTTCCTGCTGACCCTATCCAATCAACGTTTGGTTCAAACTTTGAGCCCCCACACGCGGAATTTTGGACAGGAACAAAAAAAACATCCTCTTCCTCTCTGATCCAACCACACAACAAAAACAACCACACTTATTCGTCTTATTATTATGATTATTATTAATACCATCATCATTATTATTATCACTGTAATTTGCATGAACTCCGTTATGCATGACCTCATCTTCTCCCTCTCTCTCTCTCTCATCACGTGACATGCGCGAGACAAAGTCATTCCGTCACACCTAACAACGGCGGCCGCACAAATAGGGCGGCTGGCAGACTCAACACTTCCACCAAACCTGGAGGAGACAGTATATGTAGAGATCTTCCGTTGCATCCAAATATGAGGAAAATGGCAAATGACTCACACACACACACACCATATCCAACTACAACATATACAAGTTTAATTAATCGAATCAGTTAATTAATCAAATCAGTGACATCAATTTTGGTTTTTGTTTTCTTTATTAAGGAAGAAAGACCATACTTGCCTTCAATCAAAGGATGAAATTGATTTAAGAGTCTTATTTTGTTTTAAAAACTTAAAAGTCATTATTCTGTTTTTTCATGTGAAAATGTCTTACTTTTAGTTTAGGACTACAAGTATTAAAAGGTAATCTTAAAATTCAAAAGTAGTCTAATTTTAAGCCGGAAGACAAAAAATAACCACTTTAAATTTTGGAAACGGGTATATATTCCAAAATTGAAGAATAAAACAAATATTTAGGCTAACTAAAAACGACAACTATTGAGAAATGTGTTACCCTTTTAACTTATAATTGAATATTTATTTAAATCTTTAACTTATAAATTTATTTATCTTATTTTAAGATATAAATTCTATTTTTTTTTCTTTTGAACAAGCGCGAGTTTGTTTGATTTTTTATTTCGAAAAAAAAAATTTAAAAGAAAAACATATTTACTATATATTTTTATATATGTTTATTTTAAGTAGAAGTCACAATATTTTGATAACCGAGCTAATTAAACGAGCAGGTACTCAAACTATTAAAAAAACGCAAAATAATTAAAAAATGCTAATATAATCTAACCTAAGTAATTTTTATTTTATAAAAATCACTTATTATTAATATTTTTCAAAAAAATCATTTAAACTTAAAAATTTTGCTTGATATCTATCCTCACCACTTAAAAAACCACATATTTCCTCGCCACTAAAAAAGATATATTTCCTGCCAATTTGTTTTTTTTTTAATTGTTTCTTAGGAAACACTTGCAAATTATTGTCACTCTTTTCTTCATTCATTTTAATACGTTTAAAAATTTATATATAATAATATTATTTTATTATTATTTATCATGTGTTATTAGGATTATTTATTGTTTGAATATGTGGTTTAGTATGACTTTTCTATAATTGGTTTCATGCATGCATAAATTTAGTTTGTTTGATGCTGAAATTATGTTGTTGCATGGAGTGAACATCAGTTCAATACAAAAATTTATGTAATTTCATTTTTGTATAAGTAGATCCTAACTAATGTCTTTGTTTTTAATCCAAACACGGGATATAATATGTTGAAAGGGAGACCAACTGGAATATCACATGGATACCGCTCATGGTTATATATTTTTTGTCCATTTATAATTGTTTGGTTATTTATCTTGCTCAATTGAAGTTATTAATTATGTTGGTATTAATATTGTACTATAATTAACAAACTTGAGGGTATGAATGTGGATATTATGTTTTTTATAGTTTTTATAAGAACTAATTTATCAAGAATCAATTTTGTGTTTGTTGGGAGATAAATATGCACTTATCACGCCCCACATTTATCCTTTTATTATGTTATTTGAAGTGGACAACATGACTTGAGTTTTGATTGGAGTCAAAGAGGGGAGTTGCAGCTTATTTCTCCAACACATGCTTCAATTGAAGTTGAGACATCAAGTGGTTCTAGTGAGACTTGGCGCGTAATTATTTTGGTGAATTGAATCTACAAGTTCGTGACTAGACAATATAAATTGTTTATGGTTGTTTATGATGTGATGTCACTATTTTGAGCATGACTTGTTGGTTTGGACAACAAGGGCTTACTTGTTCTTTACACTGCTAAATTAGTATTAATTGATGCACTAATATGCACATTGATAAATTATTTATTTTTGCATAACCAAGTGGCTTGAAGTAGAGTTAAGCTTAAATGATAGACATTGCAACTAGGAAGGTGAAATTGGAAGTAGAAGTTATAGAAATTGATTTGGTTTGAATACCTTTGGTGTTGCTTTTGGCTGCTATTTTAGGTGTGGTTTGTGTAGATTATGGTGCTTTGTCACTTCTTTGGTTCAATTTCTGGTGCACTTTTGCATTTTGGTTTGCCTATTCTTACTACTTAGAGTCATTAATTGTTATTACTAGCTTTGTTTGAGTCAATTGTTTATTATTTTTCTTGATTTTCTTTGAATTCTTGGTTGTGAGACAATATACTTTGAGTTGAATTATTGACAATATTACTTAAGTGGAGATTGAATCGAACTTTATAATTTAGCTTAAGCACTTTATTTTACATTCCTAGCAATAATTCTAAATACATTGTTTAGATTACTCTTGTCTTTTAAAGTGCTTTTCTCATTGTCATATTCTATTTTTTGTCACATATTTACTCTCTTTTGGTTTAGTCATTACTTCATTTTTGTGCTTTTCAGTTTGTCTTCAAATTTTCCTTGGATTTGTCAAAGTTTTCCTTTCCTTGACCTCCTAAGTTGAGCTTAGATACATTACATCTTTCACTTTGATCTTAAATTCTTGATGGATTGATTGAAAGTTCTTTGAAGAGCTAAAGAGTAACTTGAGAGAGTGTCAATAAACTTTCAAGACTGAAACACGAGTGGTTTGAGTGTAAACGCGTAATGAGTAGTAAGGTCCATTTGAAATTTTTATCTATGCTAACCATTCACCGTGGTTTGTGTTCGTTCTTATCTTCATGGCTTTCATTATAGACATGACGTCGACTTTGGTGAATTATGCTAATGTAGTGGTGGCAAGTATCATTGAGTAGAATGGCGTAAATTCTAAACTTAGAATGACCGCACAAGCATGACGAACAATTATTGCCTTCTGAAAGAACAAGCACTCTTAGATGCTCCAGACGTGAAGGTTATAAACATAGATCTCATTAATGTCCTAATGGGAATGTGGGTCCCATGACTTGGGAAGACCTCCTAGATTACATTAACTACTTGAAAGAGGTAGAAGGGAAGTCAATACAAGAGTTCAAGATGTTAGAAAAAGCAAGAAAAGTGGAAAAATTGAAGATAGAACAAGAGAAGAAAGAGTTAAGAGAAAGAGAAGAGAAAGATCTAAGAGAGAGAAGAGAAATAGTGACGAGGGAAACAAAAAGAGTAAAGAGAAAAAAAGCAAATGAGTCTCTCTTAACACCCCTTACATACATGGTTGAGACAGAATCTTTAAAGTGAGATTACAATACTTTTAACTGGTGTTCCTATTTATATCATGATTCTACAATTTCATTGGGAAAACTTACAAACCCATCTCTTTTTGTCTTGACGCCTAGGAAAGACTTGTATATTAATGAGAAATGACATAAATAATGGGATGAAGGAAGATGATAGCAAAGGAAGAAACAATACTAGAAAAATATGAACATGTTTCTAATAATATGCTTGCTTTTTTCATGTAGTGAAAGTCCTATGGGTAGTCAAAGGCTCTCTTTTTCTTTTGTAGTGTATATGTGTGTTCTTCTCTTTTGTTCCATTAAGAATAAACCATTTGTGTTAAAACTCTTTGATGTGTTTTTTAGGTTGGTCATTGATCCAAAAGACGATCTCCAACCAGCTTGATAATAAGAGAATGGTTTTTCCCTATATTCAAATCTCAATTTAGATAGCATTTTTTTCTTACACTATTCTGGTTTTTCATGCTTTTAGCACTTATGTTTGTGTGTGTTTGTTTGTAGGTAATAAAGGTCAAATTTTCTCCAAGTTGGAGGCAATGATGAAAGCTTACACTAGTGCAGATTTAACATTTTACTTCGTCTTATAGGCCTCGGTTATAGTAGAACCAAAGCCTATAAGGAGGCGGTGGCATTTTTACAATTTTGTCCAACTATATTGCCTTGGGTCTCTAAAAATCGGTGCAGTAAAGGGACTTTAGGCCTCGGTTACAAAAGAACCGAAGCCTATAAGGCTGCCCAGTAAGCAAAAGGGTTAAGTATATTTTTAGTCCCCGAACTTTGACCCCAAATTGAAATTCGTCCCTGTCTGAAAGTTCGATACATTTTGGTCCCTAAACTTTAGAAGTGAATGAATATATTCCTTTTAACCGAATTATGTTAACTTTTTTTGACGTGTCGAACGCTTTTCATATTAATATTGGAGTTTTTTACATTGTTTGACACATTCTTGGTTCAATATCTACTGAGAAATATGTTCAACACCTGAAAAAATGTTAACGTAATTGAGTTTAAAGAGCTATATTCAATTATTTTTAAAGTTTAGAGACCAAAATATATTGAAGTTTCGGACAGGGACGAATTCCAACTTTTGGTCAAAATTCAGGGACTAAAAACATACTTATCCCGTAAACAAAATTTCAAAATTGCCACTAGCATCAGCATTTTTAGCCTCGGGTGTTTAGGGACTGAAGCAGTAAAGGGACTTTAGGCCTCAATTATTAATTGAACTGAGGCCATAAAGCTTGTTAAATTCCCAAATCGTGAAACCCTTTCACTATTCATCATCTTCTCAAAACTCTCTAAGCGCAAAACCCATCTTCGCTCTCTCTGCCACCACCATTGTCCAGCTCCATCGTCGACTAGCTGCAGCTGCCATCTGTCGTGCATTGTCGCTTCCATCGCGCCATCCATTATTGCCGAGTAAATCATCGCCTCTCACTACCAATGAGTTCAAAAAATGGGTTTCCCTTCACATTTTGTTTTTTTGTTTTTTTGCGTTTTTGATTCGTTTGTGTTGCTTTGGGGTTCACATATTTAGGGTTCAAAACACACCATTACCCTGTCACGAAGAGACATCGCAAGCGAAGAAGTATCTTTACCATCGTAACCCACCATTGAAGTAAGGATCCTGATGTTTGAATTCTTTGTTGCATATCACGTTGTGAAGGATTTGGCTGCTGCTGATGCTGCTGCAAGCCCAATTGTTGTTGCAACTATGTGGGCTGAGTGTGAATCTGAGGCATTAATTGTTGTTCTGAACCCAGTGGTTGTGACTATTGTGAATGAGGTAGCAACAAATTTGACGAATTTTGTTATGATTGTTGTTGCATTGGAACCTTTGGTTGTTGTAGCATGTCTGTAGAGTGATGACTTGTGTGTCTCCCGGTGATTAGCTAGCCACTGCGACGAAAAACTATCGCGTCTCCCGGTGACTACTACTGCTGCAAGAGCTCTAAATTTTTTACAGAATGGCTTCGGTTCACATTAGAATCGAGGCAGAATAGTAGCTTTATTGCTTCGATTCATACTCGAGGCCAAAAGTCATCCCCTTTTGACCTCGTTTTAATATGCCTCGATTCTGGAACCGAGGTAGAATATAAAAAATAATCGGGGCTAAAAGCTCTTACTGCACTGGTGATAACTAGGATCGTCAAAGGGTCACAAAGTAGATAATTGAAGCATGGCTAGGACCTTCATAGGGATAACAGATTAACTTCAAATTATACAATAGGAACTTTTGTAATTTTTGTTTTGGGCTTTATCGAGTTAGTTGTCTTAGGTGTAAGACCCAGGAAAAACAATTATTTTTTCAAAGGCAATAATTGGATGAGAGGAATACTATTTAAATTAATAAATAATGTCATAGATAAAAGTGAAGTGTAACATAGTTGGTTAGAGCCTTGTCATGGGTTAGTGATCAAGGGTTCAATTCTTGATGTTTGCATTTGGAGTGTTTATATTTAAATATTGATTTTATAATTAATTAAAGGTGATTATGTGTGTCTTTGGTGTTGCTTACGTTTACTAAGTATTTATAATTTATTTTGGTATATTTTGTTGTGTGAAATATTGTGGTATTGTATGTGTTGTATAACAAGATAAATGTGATAGTCTATGTGGTTTGGTTTTGGTTTGGATAATGGAGGTGGTAAGTTCGTGTCAATGATTAGATGAATTTTAGTTCCTAGTTGAATTGGTGAATGATGTGCATGAAATGGAAGGTTGAAAGGTAAGAAATAGAGTATGGTAAAGTAGTATGCATGGTGAATGGTCTTTTGGTATAGTGTTTATGTTTGAGTGCTTTTGAAGTGGCCAAAATATGTATAGAATGTTATGGTCCAATGGGGTTTAAGTTGTGAAGGAAGTTTTGGGAAGTTTATTCATAGTCAAAGTAAGCATGTGTATATATAGTTTCTATGATTTTAAGAATTCATGTGTGATGTGTATGCTTGTGCATGAGGATACTGGTATAAGAAGCATTTTGATGTGTGTATTTTGTGCCAAGAGGTAAGTATATAGTGGGGGAAAGTTTAGAATGTTTTGTGCATGGTTTTTGTTGCTGGAATGTGTGAAACATGTGCCTTGTTCATGAAAAACGTTGTTTTTTTTTTGTGTTTTTGTGCAAAGTTAGGTGTTAGGCGCTGACTCACTATCACTAGGTGGTGAGTCTCGGAATGTTGGGCCTTGAGCATCAAATTCAGGGCATTGGGCATCACTAGTCTTTTCTGGTTTGCACAATTTTCATAAAATTGAGTTTTTCGGTTTGTTAACCGTTGGAATGAGCTAAAATTTTGACAGTTGATCGGTAACATGTTCTTCACTTTTACTAGTGTAATCTTTATTTAGAGGTGTGTAGTAGGGGACATAAGTCACGCATGATTGCTGCTTTTTTTCTGGTTTGTGTTGATACTTTAAGCATTATTAGTTGATGTATGGTGGATTATGTGATGTGTTATGATGTGTATATGTGTACATATGTGATGGAACAATATGAATTCTCTGATAATTGTAAAGCCAAGATGGTTCTTTTACTTAGAGGGCTTTGTCATGTCAAGGTAAAAGGGTTTTGTTCTGTCATAAGTCTTTAGCATGAGATTAGCAAGAGTGCTCCTACCCAAGGCTTTGTTTAATGGATAGAGTTGTTGATTATAAGTCTATGGAAAGCAGGGGAAAGGACTTTTCCAAGAGGTGTCATTGTGTAGGGAAGGTAAAGTGGTTGGTTATGAGAGATTGACATACCATTTGATATTACTTGGTGGTAATATGTTGATGATTACATGTTGTGGTTTTGAGAACATGTGATAGTTGATAATTTGAATGAGTTGATTATATATTATATGTGTGTTGTAGGTTGATGCATGTATTGTTATGTGATTTGTTACATGGGTAGCTCACCTTTGCATATTTGTGGTTGTGGTTTCCACCTGCAATGATCCTATAACTTATGTTATACGAGAGTAGATGATGATGCAGATGCTAGTGGAGATGCAATGCTCTGAGGAGCTCGTGGGGAAGACTTGGGGTGTTTTATTTAAAAGTGTTTTAGAACTGTCTTTGGACTATGATGTAACAATTGACCACCTTGAAAGTTATTTTCTTTTGTAAGGTTTTGTAATAACTTTATTTAATGACTTTTGATGGAAATGGTTTTGTGCGGACCTTATTAGTGTTTCAGTTTTGGTGAATAAAGTTTTATTGAAATGACTATTATTAGTAAGAGATTTTGAGGCAAAATACTTGTGAAAATTCCTATCTAAATGGAATGGTATCAAAGTTCTTTTGGAAGTCTTGGAAATTTTAAAATTACTTGTGACATTTCAAAAGAGGTATTACAGTAGGCTTTTATCTCTAGGCACATCGTATATAAGTCATTTTAAGAAAATTTTGTAAACAAATTTGAGTAAATGAAAAATTGGAGTTTTCTCTCAATTCTCAAGGTTCTTCTTCGAACCACCAATTCTTATCATTTAATTTCACGATTCTAAGTTATGGATCTTCCTCACTTATCCTTGAATCTACTATAAGTAGTGTGGCTTCCTCCCATTTCGTGTTTCCATCAAATTGAAATCCCCCAATTTTCCCCTTTTGTTCTACAATTTTTACCCATTTATGTTCGCAACTCATCAACTCTTGGTTATAACATCTTAATATCCCCTTGAGACTAGGACCTCAAAATTAGTAGAAGAAAGAGTTGTCATAAAGAGTAAAGTTAAAGGTCATTAGGTTGCTTCACATAATGAAGTACTATGAAGGTCTCACTCACCCACAAAGAACAATTAAAAATCTAATGAACACTAGAAGGTTGTATACTACTTTAACGTAATTATTGTATTGCCTTGTGTTATTCTTCATCTTGCTTCCTTTATATAAGCCTACAAAGTTGTTGTCGTAATTATCCTTATAATACATCAAATTTATAACTACCAAATTTCATATTTAAAATATGGCATTCACAACTATAATTCAATAAATATGTTTTATTTTTTCTTCTTCTACATTTTTCATCCCTTCGGTCTCAATTCTCTTCTTTGATTACATTATTTTAGTTTCCCCTTATTTTTTAGTAAAAAAAATACTTTATCAACAGTAATTTTCTTATGTCATTTAAATAAAACTTTTTTCTCAAAGCCCTCACTTCTCAAACCTTATAAGCTTTATAAATCATCAATAGCTTTCATTACAATTATCATTTTTCTCCTTTTTTTCATCAAAATAATATTCATGGTTCATCATGATCTTTTCCCCTTCATCAACAACAATTGTTTTGGTTCATCAAGATCTTTTTGCCTTCATTAACAAATTCTTATACTTCTCACTCTTCTTATGTCGCTTTCAACCACCTCATTTTTGTCTCACCTTCCCTCGCGTACCTAGTGATACGATTCTTATCGGAAAGATGATGATATTTTATGAATTTTAATAAATTCTGTAAAATAACAAAATATGTAGACCAGATAAATTAGAGTTTATAATTTTATAATTATAAAGAATGTGAAATAGGATGGAGATGGAATGCGCCACAATCTAACAAATTGATAAGGAAAGGAAGATTCTCCACAAAGTGATCCCTCTTCTATAAGAACGCAAACCAAAAAGGATAGATGCCACAATTAAAGATAGATAATTATGGACGCCACAATCTAATCCAGGATTGATAAGTCAAGATGCCACGATAGAGATTGATAAGTCTAGGGAAGGTTCGCTACAAAGACCCCTATCTTTCATAAGAACCAAATAATATTGATGCCACAAAGATCCAAGTCTTTGAGAAATCAAGGAAGATTCGCTACAAAGATCCCAATCTTTGATAAGAACGTTGAGGCCTAAGCCAAGAACCAAGAGAATCTTCTTTTTAATGAAATAACTTTATTAATGACTTCAAAGTGATTACAATTGTTGTAGACCTTAGTATTTATAGGCCTTAGAAGATAAAAATGGAAAAAATATCAAAAGATATCGAAAATATCAAAAGATATCAAGAGATAACAAAAAGATATCAAGAGATAACAAAAATATATCAAAAATATCAAAAACAATATCAAAAGATAACAAAAGATAAAATAAAAAAAAGGATAAGTTGGATCATTTAGATAATTAAATTTAATTAATAATTTTAATTATATAAATTATTCTTTAATTGTATGATCTTCAAGTCTTCATGTCCTTTTAATGTTAAAAGCTCCTCCTCAAGTTCTTCTTGTATATATTTAGGAGATAGTCCTATATTATACTCCCTTTTCTAAAGCGAAGTTGTTCTCAACTTCGTGTCACCTGAAGATTCCTTCACCTTTGTATTGGATCAAGAGATACTTCTTTATCATACCTAGCCACCCTTTCCCTCTTCCACATCAATAACACCTAATGCAATTGAAGCCCGAAAATTACCTTGGCAAATCACTAAAAGAATATCCTTAAATAATGACCAATTTTAGTGGCAAAAACTATAGTGACCCATTTAGATACAAATTTATAAATTAAAAATTATAGGTAAAATAGTTTCAAAAAAATATAATTGTCTCTAAATTGGTAACTAAAATAAGTTCTATTATGAATTGGTCTCTAAATTGATCATTAACATTATCCACTAAAACTAACACTAACAAAAACATGGCCTATAACGTCAACCATTCAACGTCTGCCCATGAAAAACCCAACGTTAAAAATGACCAGTGGCGTTTTTGTAATTAAAATTCCAAAATTGATGTCAGTTAGCTCATTCCTTGACATCGAATACAAAATTGATGTCGGCCTATTGCAGATTTCACGTTGAATGACGTCGGCCTTCAATACCCGACCTCGAAGAACGTTGGTGCTTCAACATCCGACGTTGAAGAACGTTAGGACCCATAAATTCGACGTCCAAAGACGTTTGTTCCCCAATTACCTGATGTCAAACCACTTTAATCACTTAAAAAAACCACGCGAACCCACTTCATTTCAGTTGTTCCTTCACTCTCCCTCTTCGAACGACAAACAACGATTGCGGCGAGGTTTTCAACCAACACAAGAAGTGATTTTTACTTCATTTAACTCAAATGGAAGTTGATTGGCTACCTTTGTGCACATTTTTGAATGTTTTAGCTTACTGTTTTGTCCAAGGATTTCATGTGGTAACTGTGTCGTGTTGTTAAGCTCCTCTAACAATGTCCAACTACGCTGGCGACACGAATCTACAGTGGCTAGTAGGTGGCGTAGTGTGGTGTTCTCCCCTCTCCATTGTTGGCAACGAATCCCATCCACTCCAACAGTGACATTGCAATCTCTTTGCCACCCTCTCAAGTTAGTTTGTTCGTTTTGATATACATTGCAATGTCTAGATTAGTAAGGATGTGATTTTGGTTGTTTCCTTATTCTTAGCTAAATATTTTTACAAATGTGAGAAACTTTATTTTAAGGTTTTTTTATGAACTTTTCTAAATTGTATTTTTACTATCTATTGGATATTTGATTAATTTTAGTGTAATTAGATATTTGATTGGTTTACTAGCTAGATTTTAGCATTGTTTGTTTAATTTAGTTTTAGATTTATTAAGATTTATTATAATTTTAGTTAAACACTGAGTGAACCTTAGTTCTCGTTTGAGATTTAACTCAAATGATTAAACTTTAATCGTTTGTTTTAAATCTTGAATTTTCCGATCGGATGATTTGAAAAAAAATATTTTTCATAATTGTCTATAACGTGTACATTGAGGTTTATGCATAAATTTGATAAAATTTTGATTTAGACAATTTTGTGTTATTCTCTGTATGCATACTTGATTGTGATCATGAGAAATCACTTTCATTTTGTGTACTTTAGAGAGACAAATGCAAAATGCTATCAAAATTCTGTCAAATTTATGATGTCTGACTTCTTTGTATACGTGTTACCAAATTATGAAAATTAATTTTTTTGAATGGGTAGGGTCTCTCACCTTGTGAGAGTTAAAAGTTTGAGATTGATGGAGTTTTTGACGAACATATTATAGATCGAAGCTAAATGAATGAGTGTTGCATCAGTGAAGAGTATGAAAAAGGGGTTTTTGAGTTTTTGTAACATGCTCAAGAACACACAATCTCTGTTAATGGGACATATTTTTGTCCTTGTGTTCATTGTCTTAATCAAATACGTCAGGACTTGGACACAATGCATGATCATCTATTCATCTTATGTACAGTGAGGAGTTATATAGTTTGGACTTGGCATGGAGAAGTATTACACAAGCCTACGACGTCACGAGGAATTCATTATGTAGACGAATGGATGAGTGATCATTTAGAAGACCTAGTACGTGATGTTGGTGAAGAAACTTTTTGAAGAACTCATTTATATGATTCTCTTAAGTCTGACTTAGAGAAAAAGTTGTACTCGAAATGCGGTAACTTTACACGACTATTGGCAACTTTGAAATTGTTCAATTTAAAAGCAAGGAATGGATGGATCGATAAAAGTTCCATGAAATTTTTGGAGTTGTTGATGGACATGCTTCCAGAAAATAACACTTTACCTATCCATAATTACGAGGCGAAGAAAATTCTATGTCCAATTGGTTTAGAATACTAGTGAAGGTGTCTCCAACTTGTGATTTCTCACGATTTATTTAAAATTTTATATTTAAATTTATAAAAGTTTTATTTTTATAGCAACTCTAACATTTATCTCTAAATTATAGCTATATAAATATTTAAAACAAAATTTAAATAAAATTCAATGCAAAATATACATTTAAATAAACTTAATTTTGTAAAAGGTATCAATTATAATAAAAATACCATTGTAAAATTTATATAAAAATTAAATTTTATATAAGGAGGAAATTGATTCAGTTTTAAAAATATTGGGATCAAATTGAGACAAAATAACAAATACATGGACTACAATGAGACTTTTCGTATTCAATAGTGACACGTGACACTCCACTGCCATATCAGACTGTCTCTGCCACGTGGCACAATGTTAGATTGACACGTGACAATTTTTTTTATTTTTTTTAAATTATAAAAAAAATTAAAAAGAAAATAAAAAAAAATCACGTGCTGACACGTGGCACATATTTAACACTGTTAGTGTACTACTAACAAAAATGAACTAATTACAACGAATTTTCCAAAATAAGGACTCAATTGAGTCAAATAAAAATAAGAGGACTACTTAAGATTTTGCTACAAAAATAATGGAATAATTTAACAAAAAAATTAAAATTATTATCTTTCGTGTTCGTTAAGCTCACCTTAATATTTATTTTATTAATTTATTTCATTATTAAATCAAAATTTTGTGTTAGACTAATACTATAATTTAAATTTTTTAAATTAATTTTATGGTGTCCACATTTGTGTTAGGCTAATAATATATATATATATATATATGTATATATATATATATGTATATATATATATATATATGTATATATATATATATATATATATATATATATATATATATATATATATATCTATATATCATTTTTATACTAGTTAAGTTTACAATTGGTATAGAAAGTGTCATTTTTATACTAGCTATGACCCTAGCTTCATTCTTTGTCTCGCTCAAGCCACCATCGTCAATGCATCATTTATTATAATTGGTGGATTATAATCAGTATAAAAAGTCGTTATAAAAAGTGATTTTTGCATTAGTAGCTGAATAATATAATTTTAAATCTCTATTTATACTTATGGACTATTAAATTTTTGAGATATGAAACTATTAAAATTACATTTCATAAAGCAAAATTTAGGAATGAATAAGAGTGATCATCTTCTGAAGAATTAGTTAGAGCTTATAGGTTGGTGCAGTTCAGAAGCATTGTATGAGTTGTCCTTTTTTATAATATTTAGTGCAACTAGATGGTGTTGAAAGTGTCCAAGGAGGCATATTATAAGACCCAAAAAATTTAAAAATAAATAAATATTTAATTATAATAGTTATGGATGGAGGGTACATATGAATGTATATATATATATATATATATATATATATATATATATATATATATATATATATATATATATATATGTGTGTGTGTGTGTGTGTGTGCGTGCGCGCGATTGATGAGTATGTTTTGGTAGTACTTGCT